>Ga0255217_1000031_pt1 | contig 68063 bp, 69 predicted proteins | sample Miss_Atlam_RepB__FD_183046 | JGI IMG/M metagenome (GOLD analysis project Ga0255217, IMG submission 183046) | Freshwater microbial communities from Mississippi River, Louisiana, United States - Miss_Atlam_RepB_8d | ecosystem: Environmental > Aquatic > Freshwater > River | place: USA: Louisiana...
CTTCACTTTATGTTTCATTTTTAAAAAAGGGGAATACGATGCAAAAAATTAAAGTAGCCAATCCCGTTGTGGAGCTTGATGGCGACGAGATGACAAGAATCATCTGGAAATTTATCAAAGACAAATTAATCTTACCTTACCTTGATATCGATATTAAGTATTTCGATTTGGGTATGGAGTATCGTGACAAAACAAATGATCAAGTCACTGTTGATGCTGCTGAAGCTATCAAAAAATACAACGTTGGTATTAAGTGCGCAACGATCACACCTGACGAAGCACGTGTTAAAGAATTTAACCTTAAACAAATGTGGAAATCACCAAACGGTACAATCAGAAATATTTTAGATGGTACAGTCTTCCGTGAGCCAATCATCTGTAAAAATGTTCCTCGCTTAGTTCCTAACTGGACTGCTCCAATTTGTATTGGCCGTCACGCGTTTGGTGACCAATACCGCGCTACAGATTTCGTCACTAAAGGTAAAGGTAAATTAACAATTACTTTCGAAGGCGAAAACGGCGAAAAAATCTCTCACGAAGTTTATAACTTTAAAGGTGATGGCGTAGCTATGGCTATGTACAACACAGATGAATCTATTTCTGGCTTTGCACGTTCATGCTTTAATACAGCATTAATGAAAAAATGGCCTTTATACTTATCAACTAAAAACACGATCTTAAAAAAATACGATGGTCGTTTTAAAGATATTTTCCAAACCATTTATGAAAAAGAATTCAAAGCTCAATATGAAGCTGCTGGAATTACTTATGAACATCGCTTAATTGATGACATGGTTGCATCTGCACTTAAATGGAATGGTAACTTTGTATGGGCTTGTAAAAACTATGATGGCGACGTGCAATCAGACACTGTTGCTCAAGGTTTTGGTTCTCTTGGTTTAATGACATCTGTTTTAATCACTCCAGATGGTAAAACTATGGAATCTGAAGCTGCTCACGGAACAGTGACTCGTCACTACCGTCAGCACCAACAAGGCAAACCAACATCAACAAATCCAATCGCATCTATCTTTGCATGGACTCGTGGTCTTGAGCACAGAGCTAAATTAGACAGCAATTCAGCTTTAGATAAATTTGCAAAAACACTTGAAAAAGTTTGTATCGAAACTGTTGAATCAGGAAAAATGACAAAAGACTTAGCTGTATGTATTTACGGTGATAAAGTTAATTCTGATCAATACATGAATACAGAACCGTTTTTGGATTTAATCGATGCTAACTTGAAAAAAGCAATGTCGATGTAATTAAAGAATATATTGTTATGAATACAAAGCCTCAAAGTGAAAACTTTGGGGCTTTTTTTATTCGCAAAGCTGCTAAAACTAAAACCCCACACATAACTTCGTCCATGTCTCAACATTCGCCGGGATTTAAAGTCCCATCCTTAGTCCAGACTTTAAATCAAGAAAAGGCAACAGACGTTCTACATCACACTATTTCAATCACGAGATCGATTTTATCAGAGTTATTACTAAAAGAATCCAGTAAATAACTTTAATAAAATCTAAACTTATTCTTAAAACACGCCGAATAAACAAATATGTTTTTGTGTTCATTCAGCACCTCCTATCCGAAAAACGGAGGATGTTGACACTTAAAAGCTATGTGTGGGGAAACTCAAACATAGCTTTTAGTCTTTTTGCAGATAGCGGGCCATTGATTTCTGAAATATAGTTTGGCTGCAAGTACTAAGGATGATTATAATGCAAATGCATGTGTATCTACTTTATTTTAATTTCATATTCTTTTCTAGTTATGAATCCTGCATTCGCTTGTGAAAAATGGTTTAAAGCTTTAAATATTGAAAAAAAGAAGGACTGCGAATCTATCTGTAGAACCTCACAGGTTGATATGTCTAGCTATATGTGTACAAATCAATGTGATATCTTATGTAAAGGCAGCTTAAAAAATGAAGCTAAAAACTATTATGGTTTAACAGATGATGAAATTAAATTCTGTAAAGAAAACACCATAAAATGCGCTCTAGCTTATAAACAATCTTGGATAGCAGAAAAAACCTGTTTAGAAATATACCCCTACAGCGCTACTAATGATGAGAGCGATGCGTGTCGACACTACGTTTGGGCTATATTACTTTGTCGCGAATTAAACCTTAATGATGCTGAAATAGTACTTAATGCTCATGAAAACAATGAGATAGAACCTAAAAATCAAAAGGCCATGGACTTAGCTAATAATCGCTTGGCGCTTATCAATTACCAAAAAAATTCAAAAACATTTCAAGACTTTGAAGGAATCAAAAAATCATTTATTCAGGAAATGAAAAATAACAAGTTTATTGTAATAGAACCTAAATATTCTTCAAGTAAAGGTATACCGTGAAAAAAATATTAATTTTAACAGTATCGATAATTACTATTTACTCTTTAGTCATTTTCTCACAACCATTTTGGGGTGGAAACACATTAAGTCAAAACGAAGTTAAAAAAAAATGGGGCTCAGAAAACCTAGATTATTCAAAATTTAAAAATAGTCCTGACAAAATAAAGGCCAAAATGGCTTATTCAATCATGACAGACAAAAAACTCATCGGCAAAAGCCACGATGAGATCAGAGAAATATTCGGCAATAATGACGGATTTTATTTTGTAGATACTTACCCAAGCTATATTATTCAACGTGGAAAAAATAGATCCGATGATACATGGCAAATAGTATTCAGAATGACTCATGATTATAAAGTACGTGACATTATCGTACATAAGAACTGTTGTGAAAGATAACACACTTCATTTATAGCTTTATCGATACAGATTACATTCTGCTAAGATTTAAAGTCTCATGTCTACAATGGCTTTTTTTTATTCGCAAATGAGAGCGTTTTATATTTGTATTCCAAATTTACTTCACAATGGTAAACAAATTATTTGATAAAAATATTACAGAATTTTTATTTTTACTTTTTTACCAATCTCGATAATCTCGTTCGTCAATCTACAAAAACAATCTGAAACTTTTGTAAAATCCTCACTTGAAATAGCAATAGCACCATTAAAAAAGAATGCAGGATCATAACCTTTAAGATCACTACTTAACACATCAACAGCCTTAACAGCACCATGCAAGTATCTTTTATGCCATTCAGTTTCAAAAGGATCCGGCGAACTATGTGAACTTGACTCTACGTATTTGTTGCCCTTCTTTAAGATCATTTTGTTATCAATCATCGAGTCCCATTTTTTAGAAATTTCTTCAATAGGTAAACTGCCGGAAATTTTTTTCTGTATCCAATTTGGATTTTCAGAAAAATCAGGAAATTCCGTCAATGAGCCGATAGTTAATGCCAGCCAGTCTGGAAGTTGATCGCCTTCAGATCGAATGTTGTTTAAGTATTTTTTAAAGTCCGGAATTTTTGAATTAAATTTTAAACGGTCTAAAATTTTTTTAAAATGAATTTTTAGCGCGGGGACTTTGACTTGATTTTCTAGCAACATTACAACTAGATATTGATATTCAAAATCTGTGCTATTAAAAAGCTTTGCTAGCTGTGGGACTCTGTTTAGATCGACATGAATTTTTTTATCAAAAACTTGTTTCAAATAACTTTTTGAAACATTGATTTTTCTAGCACAATATTCGTATGAAAATTCTTTTTTTTTATTTTTTTTCCATTCAAATACACTCTTTAAAAAGACTCGATAGTCAGTGAACAAGGTAATTTCAGGACGCTCCATCGATTTTGTTTTTTTCATAATTTATTATTGCTTACTTTTACCTGTAAAGTGAAGTCATTACTCAATTACGCCGTTCAGTGAGAGTAAACGCTTTTTTCTGATGTGACTTTACAGGTCAACGAATTGTACCGATGCTAAAATAACGGAGGTTATTATGAAAACATTTACAGGTCTTTTACTGTTACCACTAATTATAAGTTCACAGGTTTTTGCAAATGATATTAAGAAAAAAGCTGGCAGGACTCCTGCATCAAATTGTGAAGTAACATATTACATTAATGAGATTACTAATATTGATACGAAAGACATTACAGATAGGGTTGTCAAAGGTGCGGAGGCCAAAGGATATACTGTTAAGATTTATGACGATGTCGAAGCTGCTAAAGATCCAGCAATCAAATACAAAAATAGAGAGTGGATACTTTGGCAAGATGACATAAACTACCCTGTAGGCACTAAATTTATAAATCTTGGTGGCATTGAAAGCCATAAAAACAGACATTACAGAAGTTGTGAGATTGATTTTGATATTTCTGAAAAAATAGCCTTATCAAAAAATCCAGAAAGATCCTCAAATAATCGTATTTCAAAAGTATTGGCGCACGTCGGCCATAAAGTCACTGTTGAATTAGAAAGTAAGTCAGATGAGTGCCTAGAATCAATCGAAAAAGCTTTAGCAAAACTGCCGTTTTGCAAATAAGTATTTTGATAACAAATATCTTAATGTTGCAAATGTGGTGAATTCTCAAATTTAATCTGCCGATCTGCGAACAATGCGATCAAACTCAATTTCATACGGCGCTATGTCTTGTGCTGGCTGCACTTGCAGCATTTGCTCTGGAACGATTTGCACGACTGGCTGCTGTTGAGATTGATTCGTCATTTTACTCAACAAAAATTGTGCAGTTTTTTCAAGTTGCAGGTCTTTTTGTGCGACACGCTCTTCAACAGTTGGTTCGATGACAACGTCAGGCATCGTGCCACTGCCCTCGAGATATTCTTTTGAGACAGATTTAAAACCTTGAGCAACACTGTAACGAAATGAGTTTTCAGAAACTGGTAACTCAATAACTAGTGGATTACCAGTACCGCCACCAGTAGACTCCCCGATAACAAGACCTAATTTATTTTCTTTTATTGCTGATACAAATGTGTCACAAGCACTAAAACAAAAAGGCGAAGTTAGCACAACTATTGGCTTTGTATATTGACCCGCTTTTGAGGGTGCCACAAAACGATCTTTAATATCTGAAAATGCAGATCCATTAAAAACATAATCAAACAATATCGAAGGTCGTAATGCTTGCAGCATGTCTGAGGAAATAACTCTTTGAGAAAAGCGTACTAAATTTTTAGAAATGAGTCTGGCCAAAACAACATCCCCTGATAAATCACCACCACCATTTTTTCTTACATCAATGATAAGCCCATCTGTATTTTGTAATCGGCTCAGCGCTTGATCCAAGAGTTTTCTCATCTGCGATCCACTAAAGCCATCGATGCGCAAATAACCAATATTGTTATTTAGAATCGACGACTTAATAAGCTCTAATCCAGTCGATTCGGTATCTACTGCTGTACTCTGACCATCGAACAACGCCAAGTTGCGTGGAACTATTTCAGTCACATCGCTCGTATTGTTACTTTTTGTGTATGTCCCTTGAAACGTAACAGCTTTAGGCCCTTCTATTTCTAATAAATATCTGATTATAGCATTCCCAACTTGACGACGACGCATAGCTACTGTCGAACCGCTCGTATAAATCTCGGCTTTTTCTGCTAGAACTTTCCAATCTTGACCTTGAATAGTCTTAATAACAGTACCCACTTTAAGATTCGATTGCGGTATCGTATTGTCAGATACTATTAAAGTTTCATGATCTGTACCTGGAGCTAAAACTTCTAGCCTTAAATTCAATTTATAAAACTCAATATCAGATAAATTATCTTTTAACATGGCATTAACATGTCCATCGTGTAATGAGCTTGCCCATTTTGTTAAAATATTAAAGTACTGTGTTTGAGAAATATTTGAAGTTATCAAATTTTCCAATTCAGATGCCTTTTTGGAATAATCAAGACCTGTTTCTTGTTTTTTAAGATCCCAATAACAATAAATTTTTTCGCCCACATAAACTACATAGCGAAATTCTTTTTTTAAATCAACGCAGTCCTCATCACAATTCTGCGTAGCAACGATTTTTTGTTCAGACGAAAATTCTTCAAAGTTTTTCAGTTTATTCTCTTGAGAACAGCTAAACACAGAGAACAATGCCGGTAAAACCAATAAGTTGCTAATATTAATTTTTTTCAATTTAATTACTCCATGAATTTAAGATGATCTAAACTTTAAAGCCTTATACCACACCAAAGTCTCTTTTATAAAGATCCGACCTATAGACTCATCAATATTTTTAAAAATGCATATATGATATCTAAACATATAAAAATCGTATTATTTTTAGACAGTTTAGAAAATAGTACTTATTTTATTTTAAAACCAAGACGATAGAGCTTGAGTAATGTTTAAAATAGACAAACCAATGACCTTGGCGTTTTTAGCCCTGTTGCACCAATCTTGTTTTCTTTTTAAAAAAGAAATACCTCTGTCGTTGGAACAAAAGCTGGATCAAAAAATTTTATTCTTTAAAAAATATAATGACAACCAACAGTTGGCAGTTAAATTTCACGAATATGCTTACCCCGTTTCGTATGTTAAGAATGCTGAAATTGAACAACTCGAAATCAAAATGCCATCGCAAGATTGCAACGCAACTTGGATAGAGTGTCGCAAAGATTCTAAAAATGAATACTTTTGTAAAGGGTTTAAGACCTTACTTAAATGCAAAGACGAAAAGACAGTAAAAGGTTACTATTTTTTTCCAGAAAGACTTAAAATTAAAATGATCGATCAAAAAAATATAGAAGTTATCGATCTCAAAAATAACTCAAAAGCTCAATTTCAAATTTATGACAATATGAATGAAGTTCCAACATACAACGAACCTATCAACGAACAAGCTATTACACCAATCTAAACAACTTATCGGCACCAATCAGGCGGTGTTACAACTTGGTCAATTTCATGAGATTTTATTAATAAAAAATCATTACCTGAGTTAATTTTCAAACGTTGATTTTTTTGTGACTGCGATGAAATAGCAATCAATTGCCCGTATCCGCTGTAATTAGTTTCAGAACTGCCTGTAATATTTGAACCGAGCTTCCATTTGAGTTTTTGGTTTGCAACTGGTGTTAAATCACTTTGAGAAATTATCTTATTAGGATCATTTATTTCAGGTCTACAAACTATTTGAAAACGGATAACAGTCATAAATAAATTGCGACAATTTTCATTCTGCAAATAGCCATAACCAACTGAACATGTATTATAGTTTTTTTCAAAAAAGCCAATCTTTGTACCAGACAGCTTTAAAGCATTTTGTAATCCGACAACATCAATAACTTCTTGATAAGGTTTTGGTAATTGTGTCGGCACAGTCTGTGTTTCTTTAACCTTGTCACTTGCGCATCCAAATATGAAAAATGTGCCGAAAATGTAAATAAATAAAATGATCGATATTTTCATATAATTATTAGACTCTTATTACACTGACTTTCCAATAGAAAATAGTGACTATACGAGTAACAACGTCTTATTTCTAGACACTTTCTGCCATCTAATACGTTTAAATTGCATCTCATACGGTCTGAAAAATGCTGATTCTTTACTTTATGTCTATTCATACACGTATATTCATGTTCTTTATTGTATTCTCAAATCTGACAATGGCTTCAGCCAAGCAGAATATTGAGTCGGTACAACTTGATTATGTTCCCCTAGATACTTCAGTCGAGTGTAATCGAATTTTTTTCAGAAGTTCACAGAGTAATAGCGCTAATACAATTTATATGATCCCTAAGCCTGTACTTGGCACTGGCGTAAAAGGCGCCAAGGTTTATTATATAAGTCGATTACCTAATAATAAATACCAACTTAAAGTTAATTTTTACTTTCCGCGAAATGATGAGAACCCGACAGTAAATTCTGCAATTTTAGCTCGAAAAGACTTACAGTATTGCAATTATGATCGTGTTAAATCATTTCTAAATCAAAATGTTAAAGATCAAAATCAATTGATCACGACTATAACTAAAATTCCGGCAACTGGAATTCAAATCAATATTGATGGAATCAAAGCCACGAGCTATAGCGGTAAAAAACCAGGTTCTGATGAGCAGCTCGATATTTACGAATATGATGGTAAAGTCGTAACAGCTTTGTTTGAAATCAGCGAAGAAGAAAGTCTTTATTTTCAAAGTAATTTAATCAGCTCTGAAGGCATTACTGCAAAAGTTAAATTTCATTTTCAAGCTCGCAGTCGTCAAAGTTCAATATCAGCTAGAATTAACTCTGAAAGTTTAGTACAGAATTTAACAACTCAGCTTAGGGCTAACAAAATTAAATATATTTCAGCAACACAACTTGATGCTTTTTTACAAAGATCCGTTGACAACCGATCAGTAGAAATTATCAGTCAAAATGCCACACCTGAAATGCTTTCTAAAATCACACAAATAATCAGTGACAAAGTTTTAAACGAAATAGCGCTTGCCAATAGTCAAAAGTCATTACCCGCAAAAGCAGATCAAAGCAAAAACACTTCAACGGCTAATAATGGCTTAATTGATATCAATTTAGTTTTAAATGTTATTCAAACAAAAATTAATCAGACTATCAATTTCGACTTTGTGAGTAATCCAGAATCATCTGTTGCACAAACAGATCTTAAACTACAAACAGACAGATTAAATGACCCCAATTTGGCTGAAATCCGATTAACTGCTGGTAATACAGACCCAACAACATCTATTTCTGTAAGTCAAAATCAAGAGTTCACAATTTCTTTACCTTATTGGCATACTGAAAAAACAAAATATATAGGATCTACAAAATATCTATCCTTAAGTGAAATTCAAAAGTTTAACCTTGCGAGTTATTTTCCAATTATTTTATCTGAGAATATGTCCATAGTTAATTTAACCATTAATGGTACACCCTTAGCGCAAGGACGCTATACTCCTCTGTCTGAGATTAATACTATACCTTACCCTAACAAATACAGATGGAAAATCACTGAGTACTTTCCAGAAACTTCAAAAACAAGTTCTGGAAATTTTAGCAACTTGAAGTTATCAACACTAGCGAATTTACCTATTTATATCAGCTTTTCAAATTTTAGTGACGGACTTATGATTAAATTGTCTGATTTGCTTAAGCCCAATGAGTTTGTGCAGGCTGAATTTATTGAATCCACTGGTCAAATAGTCGTATTAGCTAAAAAAGATCTTGGAATTTTAAGATTCAGATCTCGCTTTAACACGCCCGAATACATTAAAAAAACTGCTTTACCTCAACCTATGATTGAATACAGTTTTGAAAAAATTGACATCTTTGATAATCGCACATTAATACAAAAAGTTATAGTCAAACAAGAAGATCATGCTATTACAGAGCAAAAAACAGTAGCCGTAACAATTACAAGGCCAAAAAATCGAGTCTTTTCTAGTTTATTTTCGAATCAACAAACTAATCGTTCTTTGAAAACAAATTCAAACTCTGTAAAGTCTAATAACTATCAAGAGGCTGAAGCTCCTATCATCAAACCATAAAAAAAGGCGTGAATTTCTCACGCCTTTACAGATCACCAAAAATCTAAAACAACAAATTAGATAGATGGATTGAAATATTTTTCTGTCATTGAGCAAAATTCTTTACGAACGCCTTCACCAGCATTCATAGATGATTTGTAGCACTCGTGTCCTAAATCCATCCATGACTGAGTAAATCTCATTGCTTGATCCATGAAAGTTTGGCTAGTTTTCCATTGGAAAGCTGCAAAAGTTTTCATAGCGTCAGTCATTTGTGTTGTGTACTCAGTATTAAAAAATTCTGGTTGTTGTGGTCTTTGTGCCATTGAATCCTCCAAGGTTGATGCTGCAATTGCAGCAATTTAAATTTTGATTACCATTTCGGAAGGAGTCAAAATTTGCTGCAGTCGTAGCAAAAAAACTAGACCATATCAAAAAAAATTTATTTTTCTTTAACAGATTTTTGAAGCCAGTTCATAAATGGATTCCACTTCGTCATAAGTTCGACTGAGTGTTCTAACATAGGGTTCCAAATATTTTTAACTGCACTTTCGTTCAAGCGAATCATTGTCATTAATAGATCTACAGGCAAATGTTGAGCGCGACCTTGCTCTAGCAAAATCTGTGTTAATATTTCAGATGTGATATCTTTATTATTAGTAACATCAATAACTTGCACCTGACGACCTTCAACAATCCATTTTGATATTTCAGTCAATGTCACATAGCGTTTTTCAGAGCTTGAGTAAAGACGTCTATTTTCATATTTTTTAATTTGTATGGATTCCATCAAAACTCCTAACAGGTACTAAGTCTATAATAGGCTAGGATTTTAAAAAGTTAAAACATATTTTGAATAATTATTTTTTTATGATTTAATTATCGTGTAAGCCAATAATTCTTATACCGGGCTTAGTGATCATGGATGAGATCGAGGTATTTATATGAAAAATGGAATTATTCAATTACTTGAACAAAAATTTGAAAAAAGAATTGAGACTGGGTTAGAAAAACTAACAACCCACCCGCTTTTTTTAAGAACTGTATCTGAAGCTATTAACTTGAATAGCAAAAGAATGATCTTGTCACAAAAAGCTATGCAATTTTTGATTCAAAAAGCTGAGCTACCTTTAAAAAAAGACCAAGATAAAATGCTTTTTCTTTTACAAGAAATGCAGTTTCATATTCAGCGTTTAGAGTCAGAGCTTAAAAGCCTACACGATGAAAAAAAATCTACTCAACCCAAAGAAACAGCTACATCAGCTAAAGTACATGATATCAAACCAAAAAACGAAAACCAAAACCCACAGCTTAAAAAAAAAGAGTCATTAAGAGATCGCATTCAGCTTGATTCCCTTAATTAATCGATATGTTAGATTTTGATTTTTTAAAGCAAGGTAATAAACTTCATCAGTATTGGCCAAGTTTTTTTAAACACCAAAGATTTACTGTGCTTGACCGTCAAGGATCGCACGAGTTGCTTTATTACAAAAGCTCAAATAAAAAATTCAGTCGGCCCATTTTCATCATTCCATCGATGATTAGTCATTATTATATTTTGGACTTACAAGAAGATAAAAGTTTAATTAATTATCTTAACCAAAATGGTCACGATGTTTATGTCTTAAATTGGGGACTACCGACAACTGATGATCAGTTTATGGATTTTAATAGCCTATTATTAAATCGAATTCCTTATTTTATTAAAAGAGCCACAGAACATGCACACCATCCTAATGTAAATCTTATGGGACATTGCTTGGGCGGTACAATAGCTGCAATGTATGCAAGCTTAAATAAATCTGAAATTCATTCATTGTTTTTATTAACAGCTCCTCTTGATTTTTCAATTGAAAGTAAACTTAACGACTGGGTTAGCAACGGAACTGTTAATTACAAATTATTAATTGATTCTTTTGGAAATGTTCCGTGGCCAGTACTGCACAGCTCTTTCTTAATGCTAAAACCACTTTCTCAGTATTCACGTTTAAAAAAATATTTTCAGACCAAAATGACTGATGAGCAAAAACGAAATTATTGGTCTTTAGAACTCTGGTCACACGATAGCGTCGCTTTTCGTGGTGGTTGCTATTTAAACCTCATACAAGATCTATACATTAAAAATTCATTTTTAAATGGACAATTTAAGCTCTCTAATTCTGACATGGTCGATATAAAAAATATCAGCGTGCCGACACTGCTCGTAGCATCAGATATGGACCATATTGTACCATTAGACTCTGCATTCGTGGATCATACTTATTTAAACCAAGCACAAGTCACAAAACATCAATACTCTGGTGGCCATGTGACCTGCTTAGTACATAAAAAGACACAAATGGATTTGTGGCCTAAAATTAATAACTGGATAGGATGCCAAAATGACAGCAATTGAAAATTTTCAGTGGAATGAGCATAAAATCTATTACCGATTTTACGACAATAAGTCTAACGAACCCATTGTTGTTTTTTTAAATGGACTCACTGACAGTTTAGATTCATGGAATGAAATTATTCAAAGTCTACCGACACAGAGTTCATATTTGTGCATAGATTTATTAGGCCAAGGTTACACTTTAGACCAACAACTCAAAGCTGAAATTAAGCATTACAATTTTACAGTTGAACAGCAGTGCCAAGTTCTAAGTGAAACTCTAGCACATTTAAACATCACAAGACCTATCATACTGACTGGTTTTTCATATGGTGGTGGTATTGCAATTAAATGGGCTGCAGAGAATCCACAAATGATTGCAAAACTTATTTTACTTTTACCTTATATTATTCGTTTAGATAGAGCTTTTCCGGCCGCTCGTTTTTGGTGGAATCAATTTGAAAATCTAAAACAATCGACAGGTTTTTTAGGTCGCCAAGCACAGATGTTCGATCGTGTTTATGATAATTTTATTCATCATTATATGCATTATCGTTACTCTAATCACGTGCCTGAAGAGCAACTACGATCGGCTGCAATTGAGCTCTCAAACGAAATAATGAAACTGAATGTATTTGATTATTTAAATTTACTGCCATCTAAAGTGACTTATTTAATAACTTCATCACGCGACACACTTGTGCCAAATACTTTATACAGAGAATTGTGGGATAAATTACCAGCAACAACAAAGCAAGCCTGGGTACAAGTTTCAAATGGTGAACATCTTATTTTACAGCAAGCGCCTTTACTGGTGGCTCGTTGGTTGCAAAAAATAATTGAAACGCATGATTACTCTGGTATTGAAGTTGATGCGGTTTAAGGACTGGTTGGATTCGAGTTATCTCCTAAACAGCTATCCTCGCCTTGAATACAAGCCCAATCACTTGGATTAGGTCTTGGACCGTTCGACCAAAAATTATGTACACTATCAAAACTCAGTAATGGCCTAGCCATAAACTGGCACAAACTTGTATTAGTTTTAATTTGAGGGTCATAAATCAAAAAACTTTTATCGTTAATTTTATCAAGGGCTAATTGTACTTGTTCATTATTACCAATTAACTTCGTTAAATCAGAATAAAAACGAATAAGATTATTTTCAACTTCACTAGAAAGCGATATATCAGGTAAAGATATTTTTTCGTTTGAAAATTGCTTATACCAGTAATTAAAAGCACGTATACATTGATCTGGATTTGATAATGTTTTTGGCTCTATACCTCTATTGAGTAATTCAATATTATACGCTCTCATTGTTGCTAAAGACAGGTTGACTTTATCATTTGCTAAACCATTAAAAATGTTTTTCATGTTCGGATCAAAATCTGAAATATTAATGACAATGTCAGTCTTATTTGTTGCTAATTGTTCTTTTAAAATAAGATATGATGTGTACATAAACGTTGATTTACCATCTAATAAAATTGCAAGCTCATGCGTGAGCACATTTTTAAGCTCTTGATCGTTGATCTCAGTAGCCGTCTTAAAAACAAAAGTTTGAGCATTTTGGTTAGTCCAGCTCATTATATTTGTGCTTTGGTTTTTGTTTTTTACAAAATAAAATGATCTGTTCCAAATTTTCATCTTTTGCGAAACTCTGTAGATGGATTTAATCTTTTTCTGAATACAGATATCTTTAATTGCACTTGAATAATCAATCGAAGTTCCCAACAAGCTTGCTATCTCAATATCGGTTAATAAAAATTGACAAAAGTGCTGACCTAAAAAACCCCGAATGACTTCTGCAGTCGATAAGTTAATCCTATTTTGCAATTCTTGATTTTGACTTACGGAGTCAAAATCATTTATATTGTAGGCCTGTAGCGATAAAGAAAAAATAAAAAATACGTTAAAAATAAATGATTTCATTATTCTACCACCTCTTGAATATTAACTAAACTTGACAGCTGTAAAAGATAATTACCTTGAACTTTTTTTATTGAAATAACTTTCTCAACACCTACAATGCTGAGCAATTCTTTGTTAAAGCGATTTAATGCAATTCTGACCCGTTCGTAGTAAGTTTCATTATAGTTTGCTTCATAGACACTTTTAACAAATAATTCTATCGATGACTGATTACACATAGAAAAATACTTGAGTACTTTAAGTGAAAAACCATTTGTCTTTAAATCAAAACTTTGACTTGAAACATGGACTTTATGTTTATGTAAAATGAGAGTTGTAGGCATATTAGAGCTAAAAACATTATTAAAAATATTTCTTATACTTTTTTGATCAGCTAATTCTAATACGCTTAAATCTTCAATCGCCATCTTTTTTAAAAGAAGAGTATACTGATCGTTTTGATTTGAATTGATTACAAATAACTGACACGCTCTTAGCCAATTTAAAAGAGTCGACTCTTTTTTAATTTGTAAACAATCTTCCAAATTAACAGGTAAGTTATTAGCGCACCTATAAACATATTTTTCAAAAACGTCGAAATTATTATGATCTAGTTGTTCAAATAATTTGTTAGTACTCTGAAGATTTATATTACGAATCAAACACTCATAAATATAATCAAACACAATTAATCTTTTTTGCAAATCCGGAGCATTCGTATTCTGAACTAAACTTACAACTCTTTGTTGCGCCAATATTGGTGAAAAGTTTTGAACTTCGTAAAGCATTAAAGCATGCTCTAATTCAATAACTAATTTTAAAGATGTTGTTTGAAGCTTATAACAAACCTGATAATGCTGACTAAGAAATTTATCTTCAATACCATTAAGCATGGAAAGCCTTAATACCTGAGCAGATGTTAAGATACGACCTCTTAATTGCGATTCACCTGCCAACAAGTCTACAAGTGAATTTGCTTTTTTATAGTTTTTTAGAGCAAATTCGAGACTACCAACTTCTTCTAACATTTTACTCACAAAAATGAGAGTTCTTATTTGTGTATCAGGGCTAATTATTAGAGAGGCAATATCAAGTTCTTTTAAAATATAGTTTATATAGTTTTTAAGCTCATAAACATTACCCACACAATAATGACAGCACAAGATATCACACAACAAACCTAAATGCGGCCCAAACTGAGACTTTGCATTCTGGAGTATTTCAAGAGCTGTTAAATAGTCACCACTCTGTATAAATGATTTACCTTTTATGTGCTGTTCTTGTCTTAACAAAGCGCTCATTCGTCTTTTCCTTTATATAATGACTTATGGAGCAACAGTTGAGCCATTTAACATGATTTTGCACTGTAAAACTTTTTTACACTTAATTGTTCAAAGATGTTCATATTTTTTCATTTAGTTTAAGGATAATTTCACTTTACAAACAAACAGAAACAAGGAGATTTTTTATGAAAAAAATTTTAATGTCTTTATTAATCATTAATTCTTTACAGCTATATGCAAATGCGGGAACAGATTCATGCACATACAATCTTGTCGTGAATAAAGACTTTCCTGTCGATGCTGCAATTGAGACTTGTAAATTGAATAAATGTGCTTATGACTTAGTTGTCGTAAAAGATTTTTCGATTGACTCGGCTAAAGCAACTTGCGAATTAGACTATTGCGGATATCATTTGGTTGTCGTGAAAGATTACCCGATTGATGCAGCAAAAGCCATCTGCAGTGCTACACCTTAAATATATAATACTTCAGGTCTCAGTAAAAAAAGAGGGGTGTCCATAGTCATCTCCAATAATGTGTAATACATGTGGTTATTTTTACATACAATCTAACCACATGTATTACAATTTTTAACCAGCTACTCGATATGTGATTCATTATCTGAATTGAAGCTTAAATACCTATGAACGGTAAGCTAACGTTTTTTTAATTCATAAGAATACTTCTAAAGTATTGATTTTGAACAAGTACTTTATGCCACTAACTTAAATGATCACGCAGACCATCGCTGATCAACTGAGTCGACAAAATCAATAATAATAAACACATACCTGGAATCATCATCAGCTGTGGTGCTGATTCCATTAAGTTTTTTGAATCACTGAGCATTGTGCCCCACTCTGGATATGGTGCGGGTATTCCCAAACCTAAAAACCCTAATGCTGCTGTATTTAATATAGCTTCGCTACAGCAAACTGCTGTTTGCACAAGTATCGGAGTCACACAGTTAGGTAATAAATGTTTAAATATAATTCGATTATGGCCTGCACCTAGCGCGCGAGCCGATTGAATGTAATCTTTAGACATTTCGACTAAGCCAGCTGAACGCACAAGTCTGTACATTGTTGGAATTGAAACCAAAGTCACAGATAAAATTGTATTAAAAACACTTGGCCCTAAAATAGCCACAACAAACAATGCTAACAACAAGCTTGGCATGGCCTGCAAAGCATTCATAATTTGATTTATGAAATTATCAACTTTACCACCAAAGTAAGCAGAGACCAACCCCAGGCCCGCACCCATGACCACTGCTAAACCACCAACAATCAGCCCTATTCCTAAAGAAAATTGCGATCCTTTTAAGAGTCGTGAAAATAAATCGCGACCCAAATCATCAGTGCCTAACCAAAATTTAGACCCCATTGGCTGAAGCGACATACCTTCAAAAATTTCATTAAACTGAAATGGCGTCCAAAATATTGAAACCAAAAAAAATATAAAAAATGTTGAAAATAAAATTAGACCTATAAGTACATTTTTATTTTTAAAAATTTTGCGCATAATTAAGACCTAGATTTTTGAGCATCACGCATTTTGGGATTAACCAATTTAACAAATTCATCAGTTAACCAATTCACAATAATTACAATCAGCATTGAATAAAAAACACCAGCTTGTACAACTGGATAATCACGAGCCTCGATACTTTTAATAATCCAACGACCCATACCCGGCCATGAAAATAATGTCTCAGTCATAATTGCGCCTGTTAACAATTGACCAAGTGCCAAACCAATCGATGTTAAAATCTGCGGTAAAGCATTTTTAAAAATATGTTTAAACAATACTTGCTTGTGTGGCAATCCTTTAGCACGAGCTGTACGAACGTAATCCTCATCAGACACATCGATCATCGATGCACGAGTGACTCGAACTATTAAAGCTAACGGCACTGTACCTAAAACAAATGCTGGTAAAGCAACATGCTTAAGTGCTGACAAAAAAGCCTCAGGCTGACCAGATAGTAAAGTATCAATAAAATAAAAGCCAGTCACATACGGGACATCAAACATAACATTGATTCGCCCTGAAACCGGAAACCACCCCATTGTTACAGCAAAGAAAAAAATAACAATTAAGCCCCACCAAAATATTGGCATAGCAAAACCAACAGTTGATAAACTAACGGCCCCGTAATCAAAAAATGAATTGCGTTTAACTGAGGCTAAAACACCTAGCAATACACCAACAATTGTTGACCATAGTAACGCCACAAATGCTAATTCAACTGTAGCAGGCCATAAAACTTTGAATTCGCTAAACACAGTTTGCTTAGAAACAATCGACTCACCAAAATCGCCAAGAATAGCATTTTTTGAAAATGTTAAAAATTGTATAGCAATTGGCTGATCTAAACCGAGATTTTTTTTAATTTCTTGAATACGTTCTTCAGAAGCACCACGCTCACCCACAATATGTTGAACGGGATCACCAGGTATAAGTCTTATGATCATAAAGCTCATAAGACTTATAAATAAAAAATAAGAAATAATTTTTACAAGCGATTTAATAATACTCATTATTTCAACGATACACCTTCAAATTGCTCATGTCCAAATGGATCTATCTTATAACCTTGAACTTTTGGCGAAATAACTTTGTTTTGTTTGGCATGAGCAATTAAAAACCACGGACGATTTTTTTGAAATAAATCTTGGGCCTTAACATAGTATGAAGTTCTTTTTTTAATGTCTGATTCTTCTTTAGCTTTTTGTAACAAATCATCAAAAGATTTATCACACCATCTAGCATAATTACTGCCCGCTTTAATCGCTGAACATCCAAGTAAGACATTTAAAAAGTTATCCGGATCGCCATTATCACCAGTCCAACCAAACTGAACCATTTGGTGCTCACCTTTTTTAGATTTCTCTAAATATGTCGGCCAATCAAAAGTGACAAGTTTTACTTTAACACCGATTTTAGCTAAATCGGCCTGAACCATTTCACCAAGTTTTTTACCGTTTGGTAAATACGGTCTAGAAACCGGTAAAGTCCACAATTCAGTTTCAAAGCCTTTTTCTAAGCCAGCTTCTTTAAGTAAAGATTTGGCTTTTTCGATATTATACTCTTGATCAGAGGTTTTAGAATCATAAGACCACATTGTCGGTGGAATTGGATTTTTTGCAGCAGCACCTTGCGATTTAAAAATAACATCAATATAAGATTTTTGATTCATTGCTAAAGCCAATGCTTCACGTACCTTAAGATTATCAAATGGTTTTTTTGTTGTGTTGAAAGCAATGTAGCTGACATTTAAACCTTCAGTGCTCATCACGACTGCATTTGCTTTTTTAAGACCTTCTATATCTTGTGGTTGTGGCTCACTCATCACATGACATTCGCCTGATTTCATTTTTTGAGTTCTAACAGTTGAATCAGATACGATAACGAAAATTAAATTATTAATTTTTGGCTTACCTTTAAAATAATTTTCATTCGCAACATACTTAACTGTTGAATCTTTTTGATATGATTTAAAAACAAATGCGCCAGTACCAATTGGATTTGTTTCTAAAGTTTTTAAACCTTTGCCTGATTTAATAAGTGTTTGCGCATATTCTTCTGACAGAATGCTCGCAAAATCCATTGCCAAATCAGCTAAAAAAGGTGCTTCAGGTCTTTTCAAAGTAAAAACAACAGTATAATCATCTGTTTTTTTAATGTCGGCTATTAATGTATCAAGCTCCATAGCTTTGAAATACTCGTAATTAGCATTAGGAATAGACAATGGGTGTTTTGAATCAAGCTGCGACTTAAAAGTATAAATCACATCATCAGCATTAAACTTACGCGTTGGTTTGAATAAATCATTTGAATGGAAACTCACATCTTTACGTAATTTAAATGTGTAAGTTTTTTTATCTTTTGAAATTGTCCAAGACTCAGCTAATCCAGGTTCAATTTCCGTTCCACCGTGTTTAAATTCGACTAAACGATTAAAGATTGTCTGAGCACTCGAATTCATGCTTACGCCATCAGACACAACTTGAGGGTTGAACGAAGCAGGGCTACCCTCCATACAAAAAATAAAATTTTGATCAGCGGCTTGTGCACTTACTGCTAAAGCAGTGACTGTTAAGACAGCAGCACACTTTAAAGTCAAAGATTTGATTTGTTTTTTCATGAATTTCCCCTTCAATGTTGAAGTTTTCTCAAGTAGCATGTCACAGGAATGACATTGCTTCAACTATACAATGCATCGAAACAATTCGGCGCAAAAATCTTATTCGATAATGCTGGTTTTTCTGTAAATCAAGGCGAACACATTGGTGTTATCGGCCCTAATGGTGCTGGCAAATCAACTTTGTTTAAAATAATTGTCGACCAAGAACATCTCGATAACGGCGAAATCACCAAAGCTAACGGTCTTAGAATCGGTTACCTTGAACAGGAATCTGATTGGACAGTTAATGTTAAATCCGAAGATTACTTAGCTGACAACTGCATTAAACCGATCTGGGAGCTTAAGCAAATCGGTTTGGGGCTTGGACTCACCGAACAGCACTTTCAATCAGAACTCACTCAGCTTTCAGGTGGATATCGTATGCGCATGAAATTGCTCTATCTGATTGGATTAGAGCCCGACATCATGCTACTTGATGAGCCTACAAACTTTCTTGATTTAGAAAGTATTTTAACTCTTGAAAATTTCTTACAAGATTATAAACAGGCATTTTTACTTATATCGCATGATCGTGAATTTTTGCGACGCACGACAGAATACACTCTTGAAGTTGAAGCTGGCGATATCACAAAGTTTCCAGGTCATATTGATGACTACTTTGAGCAAAAAGCAGAGCTACAAAGACTTTTACAAGCAAAAGCTGATCAAATTGAAAATAAACGCAAACAAATCCAAGACTTTGTCGATCGTTTTCGCGCTAAAGCCACTAAAGCTAAACAAGCACAAAGTCGCCTTAAAAGCCTAGACAAACTTGAACAAGTTGAAATCAAAAAACTGCCAACAAAAGCTGTTATCACTTTGCCAGAGGCTACAAGCACCGGAAAAGAAATTTTCCATCTTATACAAGCAAACTTAGGATATTCAGCAAATAGAATCATTTTAAAAAATGTGAATTTAACTGTGGAAAAAGGTCATAAGGTTGGAATTGTGGGTTTTAACGGAGCTGGTAAATCGACTCTTTTAAAATCTATTGGCGAAAAAATTTCACCTATTTCGGGCGAACTCAAATGGGGTCATCAGGTACAGTTTTCATATTTTGCACAACACTTAGCTGATGAGTTATTGCCTGAAGATACTGTTTTAGATGCCTTACAAAGAAAAGCACACAAAGACAACATGGCACAAGATATTTTGAATTTAGCTGGTTCTCTTTTGTTTTCAGGCGATAGTATTCATAAAAAAGTTAAAGTTTTATCTGGTGGAGAAAAAACGCGTGTTGCTTTAGGCCAGGTGCTTTTACAAAGACGACCTTTACTTTTACTTGATGAGCCAACAAATCATTTAGATTTTGATACTGTATCAGCTCTGGCAAATGCGTTATCTGATTTTAAAGGCACTGTCATTGTTGTAAGCCATGATCGTAATTTTTTAAAACAAGTTACAACACAGATTATTGAAGTTCGTGACGGACAGATCGAAAAATATCCTGGTTCATATGATGAGTACCTTTGGAGTTTAGAAAAAGGTATCTTAAGCGAACGTCAAGCCATTTCAGATCATTCAAATCAACGTAAAGAAACCCAAGCAGCTGCAACAACAGAAAAAAAGTTTAACTACAAAGATGAAACCAAACGTTTACAATCTGAAATTAAAGAGCTTGAGAGAAAAATTTTAAAAACAGAACAATTGCTTTTTGATAAGTCTGAAAAAATAAATGAAATTAACAATTCACTGATGACCGCTCAAGGTCAGCAGGCACAAACACTTGCTCGTGAAGCCTCTGCCATAACCTCTGAAATTCACCAACTCGAAGAAGTCTTGCTTGAACACATGGAAAACACCGAGCTCAAGAAAAAAGAACTCGCAGCTTTAATTGGACAAAACTAAAAAATTAAATGCATCTCAAAACAAAACATAAACCGTATCATTAAAAAACAGTTAAAAATAATTTTTGTTTAATTTTGATCACATCATTAACAAAAAATTGTAAATTGAATAAAAACTCTATTATCCTACTAGTATCAACAAAGCTCTAGGAAAGGAGCAAGTATGTCTAGTTCACAAACGAATCAAAACACCAATAACATATGGAAGGTCATTGGTGCATCAAGCGCCGGTACACTCATTGAATGGTATGATTTTTATATTTTCGGTAGTTTAGCTACAATAATCTCTGCTCAGTTTTTTCCAAAAGGAAACGAAACAGTTGCTCTTTTATCAACGCTTGCCACATTCGCAACAGGCTTCGTTGTACGACCTTTTGGTGCTCTTTTCTTTGGACGTATGGGCGATCTTATCGGTCGTAAATATACATTCATGGTTACACTATTACTGATGGGTGTTTCGACAACAGCTATTGGATTTTTACCAAGTTACGAAGCTATCGGCGTAGCAGCACCTCTTATGTTATTACTTTTACGTTTATTACAAGGTCTTGCATTAGGCGGCGAATACGGTGGGGCCGCAACTTACGTGGCTGAACATGCTCCGGATGGAAAACGTGGATACTATACGAGTTTCATCCAGACAACAGCCACGCTGGGGTTATTTGTATCTTTAGGAGTTATCTTATCGACACGACTAGGACTCGGCGAAGAAACATTTAAAGCCTGGGGATGGAGAGTTCCATTTGTTTTATCTTTTGCTCTCGTTGTTTTCTCGTATTTCATTCGTAAAAAAATGCACGAATCACCAGTTTTTGAAGCCGCAAAGAAATCTGGTCAAGTTTCAAAATCACCTTTACGTGATAGTTTTATGAATCCAGAAAATCGCCGTATGGTTATTTTAGCTTTACTCGGTGCAACTGCTGGTCAAGGTGTTGTTTGGTACACTGGGCAGTTTTACGCTCTTTATTATTTACAAACAATTTTAAAAGTGGACTTTGTTGTTGCCAATACTGTGGTCGCAATAGCTCTATTACTTGCAACACCTTTCTTTGTCGTGTTTGGTGCTTTGAGTGATAAAATTGGTCGTAAAAAAATTATGATGACGGGTATGATTATCGCAGCCCTAACTTATATACCAATTTACAAAGCCATAGTTTTGTTTTCTGGTTGGGATGCTGCTAATCCAGATGCTGCTGCTCAAAATCCAAATACGTTTATGTTAACACTTTTGATTTTCATACAAGTTATTTATGTCACGATGGTTTATGGCCCGATCGCTGCATTTCTTGTTGAGTTATTTCCAACTAAAATTCGCTACACATCGATGTCATTACCTTACCACATTGGTAACGGCGTATTTGGTGGATTAGTTCCATTTATTGGTACAGCTGTAGTCGCTTCAACTAAAGATATTTATTCTGGCTTATATTATCCGATTACTGTAGCAATTGTGTGTTTCATCATTGGTATGTTTTTTATTAAAGAAACCGATGAAGTTAAATCACTCAATAAGTAATCACCACTGAACTTCGCCAAGGCCTTTTTCTTTTAGCCACTTGTTAGCTTGAGAAAAAGGCTTTGATCCAAAAAATCCTCGATGCGAAGATAGCGGAGATGGATGCACACTTTCTAAAACTAAATGTTTCGAGCGGTCCACAAAGGCCGCTTTTTTTTGCGCATAAGCACCCCATAGAACAAAAACCACATGTGGACATTCACGATTCACAACTTCGATAATTTTGTCTGTGAACTTTTCCCAGCCTTTGCCTTGGTGAGATGCCGCTTGGCCTGCTTCAACTGATAATACACTATTCAGTAGCAATACACCTTGCTTGGCCCACTTGGTTAAATCACCATGTGCGGGTGCTTTAATTTTTAAATCAGACTCAAGTTCTTTAAAAATATTTCTAAGCGACGGTGGAAACGCAACACCCTCTTGAACTGAAAAACTTAAACCATGCGCTTGCCCTGGGCCGTGATAAGGATCTTGCCCTAGAATGACAACTTTCACGTCTTTAACATCGACTAAATCCAACGCTTGAAAAAAATTTTTAGATTCGGGATAGATCGTTTTTTTCTTTTGGTATTCAGTTTTCAAAAAAACCTTTAGAGACTGCATATAGTCACTCTCAAGTTCGTTTTTTAGGTGCTTTAACCACGCATTAGATAATTTAATGTCTGCCATAATATCTTATTGATACAATGACTTACGTCGAGACACGAGGATTAATTTACCGCAGCTAGCAAAAAAATTAATTTTTTTCAACACTTGGACTTTTTGAAAAACGACCTCAGTGTTAAAATAAGTTAACGACTAATAAAAGGAGGTTTCTATGGCTAAAATTCTGTCACAAATAGATACACCGGTTTCTGAGAACACAGAAAAATCGAACCCCCTAGTTGATACTCTTGAATTGATCGAAAGCAACACTGAAGTGAAGTCATTCGTTTATCAACAAATCAATGAGCTTACACCGTTTGCAACTGAAAACACGACAATCATGGTTATGGCCCGCGACCCTCAAGAAGCTTACCAAAACGAAGATCATTTATTAGCAGAAGAGGCCGCAGATCCAGAGCACGAAAGATTTACTTATAGAATCGCTATTGTGTTAAAAGAAGAAGAAGGCACTATTGAAGCCGAAGGCTTCGGTTACGACATATACGATGCTGTCAGATTTGCCAAAGAGGCTTTGTTGCAAAGATTATCAGAAATACAAGAAGAAGTCGAAAGCCCGCAGGATCGCATGAACGCGATACAACAGGCGATGGACAATCAACAAGTGCATTAATTACTGATTTATTTTTGCTCCACACATTGCCCGCTGTTTAGGGCAAGTGTGAATCCATGCATATGAATGTAAACATCATACTCACCCTGTCTTGTTTCACGCAAAAACTCGATGATCGCTTTAGCTGGTTGATTGCTAACCCATTTTTTAGTGTTATAATCAAGAGATACGTATTTTTTTTGGCCTCTGATCTTTTTCATTTCATATTTATGATCAATACTCACGCCTAGATCATCCGTTTGAATTTTACCTTTAGCCATTAAATTTCTTATTTCATATTTAATACCAGTTAACGTGTTTTTCATTGTAAAACGTGCATGAAAAGAGTCTTTAGTCATCATATCTTGTGTACAAATAAATGTTCTTGACTGGCTAGATGCAAAAACAGAAGCAGTTGTTAATATTGTTGCTAAAAATACGAGTGCAAATTTCATAATATCTCCATTTTAAAAATGTTAATATTAATAGATGCGAAATTTATTCCTATTTTTTTTTAAATAAAATACTCATAAATTAATTTAAACTCATTTTGCTGTTTAAGCTATTGATAAAGAGTCAAAAAATGTCAGGGATTACTTTAGATCAGTTTGAACAAGATGACCTATAACATCTTGTAGTTGTTCAAACACATTGCTGTCTTTAGGCAAGCTATCTTTTAATTCAGCCGTGAGCACAGGCACATGGTTTTCAACCCATAGATAGCGACCTAAACTGCCTGGAAAGTTTCCGAGTCTTCTCCATGGCAAATACGAATAATTCGGCGGTCTAACTTGCGGTCCATCGTAATCGAGAACGTTAAGAGGCGTGTGAATTGAAATAACAAATTGAGGCTTAAAATCTGTCATGTGACTGAGGACACAATTCACTTCTGGCTCAGAGGCTGCTTTATGCCCCGGAAATTTGCGTGAGCTGGCTTTGGCTTCTTTTTTCCAAAAATCGACAGCGTGCTCTTCCCAATCTTTTGTTGGAAAATTACGATTCAAATCCACGCCAGATGCGTTGGTTCTTGTTTTTTTATCAACACCGTCTGGATTTAAAACAGGAATGATTCTCCAGGTATTTCGAGGATCTATGTCTTGAATACGTTCGAACCAGTAACGCCCTAAAGATCCCGCACCAGTCTCATCGCCATGAATAAGGCTTAATACGAGTATGTTTTTTGCTTTTAGGTTTTTACCAGGTTTGTCTAAATGATAAATCGGTTTACCTTCGACAGACTGACAGCCTTTAAGTTGTATGACTTTTTCACAAGACTTTTTAAGGTCTGAATTTTTTTTGTATCCTTTGTATCCGTTTAAGGATTTGACACACCATTCAGCTAAATGATTTTCATCAGTTTGAGTCACTTGTTGTGCTTGAACAGAACTAAAACAAAACAGGAACAACATCAAAATGAGACTCAATAATTTCATCACCAAAATACATCATAATTGTTGGCAAAAGTCCTCATGTTTTTTCAGAACTCACCGATAGGTTAAAGACATAACCTAGACCAAAGGCCATGGGGAGGAATTTAATGGCAAAAAAGAGCAGTTTTTTACTAGCAGTTTTATTTATAGCAAATCCATTTGTGTTATTGTTTTATCAGAACTGCTCTAAAGCTCCACACCCGAGAACAGTTGACACTAAAGTCATTCAGCCAACAAAAGCACCTGCCAGTGAAACTCATTGAGGTCTAAGGTCTAGTCTAAAAAAAACGTAAATAACTATTTGACTTACACATAAATTACACTGTAATTTATGTGTATGAAAAAGAATCTATCTCTAGCTAAGACTATTTCAAGTGTAAGTACAAACATACAAACATCGTCCCTCCCGACGCTGCCTCTCCCACCTTTAACTAGTAAAGAGAGATCTGTTCTTCTTTTCATAGAAAATGAACTGACTTCTAAGGGAGTATCGCCTTCGTACCAAGAAATCTGCGATCACTTTGGATTTGCATCATTTAACTCTGTTCAAAATTATTTGAAGCAACTTTCAAATAAGGGTTACGTTCACATCCCGCAAAATCAAAAGCGTGCGATCCACATACTGCATTCAGCTCAAGACTTTCAGAATCAGCTGAACAATCGACTTAATACTTCTAAAGAGCCTTCGAGCAGCTCCTTCTCTGGTCAGTCTTCCCACGATCATGAAGAAAGCTCGAAGGTTCTTCCTATTCCTTTTTTAGGTCGCGTAGCGGCTGGTTCACCAATTGAACGAATGCAGGAAAACGAATATCTCGATGTTCCAGCACATTTTATTAAATCTCCAGGCGATTATTTTGCTTTAAAAGTCGAAGGTGATTCAATGATCGACGAAGGCATTTTTGATGGTGATTATCTTGTCGTACTTTCTCAGAAAAATGCTAAAGATGGAGATTTAGTTGTCGCAAGTGTTGAAAATGAATCGACCGTTAAACGATTCTTTATGAAAAAGAATCCTGAAATTTCAAACTCATCAAAAGCTATCGAACTAAGACCTGCAAATCCTCGCTTAACTTCGATGTGGTACCATCCACAAAAAGTAGAGATCAAAGGTCTTGTTAAAGCACTTCTGCGCAAATACAATTAACAATTTTATTTGCGCAGAACGAAATATTTATTTAGCAAACTTTATTTAACAAACTGAGTAACGTCTTGTCCGACATCTTTTAAGTAACCACGAACAAGATCATAATCTTTATCAGAAGCCACTTTAAAGTCTGTGATATGATACATATCAAGTAATACTTTTTTACCTTCTTCAGTTTTAACATATTTCAAAAGTGCATCAGTGATCTTTTTCTTAATTTCTTCAGGCAAGTCTTTACGAAAAGCAATTGGATCATTTGGAATAGGTCCCGTTAATTTTAGAATTTTGACTTTTTCATAAATATCCGGAAATTGAGTCCGCAAAAGCCATCTGGCATCCTTAGGTGTACCATCTTCGTCAGGAGCTGTGTAAAACGTTGCTCCTGCATCAACTTTTTTCTGATAGACAGCTTGCACGACACTATCGTGCTTACCTGCGAACATGAAATCTTTTAAGTTGATTTTCTCTTGTTTAAAAAGACGTAATGGCAACAAATATCCAGATGTAGACGCTGGATCCACATAAGCAAATGTTTTGCCTTGTAATTCTTTGATAGATTTAGGTCCATCAACACGAGCAATGATTTGACCATAATACTCATCACGACCACGATTGATCAGTTTTAAGCGCGCTTGCACGCCGTACTTTTGATTGGCCATGATATATCCAAAAGTATTTATAATAGCTAAATCAGCTCTTTTGGTACCGAATGCTTCAACTACTGCGACATAGTTTATTGGCAAATCAATGCTAAACTTCAATTGCGTTTCGTCTTCTAAAAATTTCTTTAAGCCTTTAGATTTATCTAGCAATGTTAAAGTATCTTGCGCAGGAACAAGTAAAAACTTAACTGGATTCTGCTCACTGCCTAGTTCTTTTGATTGCGTGCAGCCAAAAAACATTAAGGACATACCAAACATTAAAAATAATGATACACTCAATTTCAAAGTTTTCATGGTGGTCAAGCTACCCGAAAACTTTAAAGAGAGCAATGACATACAAGTTAAGGAAATAAACATGGTCGAAATTAGTTCTGTCTACACTGGCAAAAAACACTGCGAAGCTAAACACCAACCATCTCAAGCTATTTTACAAACAGATGCCCCTAAAGATAATCAAGGACTTGGTGAAACATTCTCGCCAACTGATCTGGTCGCAACAGCACTCGGCACATGTATTTTAACAACAGTGGCCATTTTTGCAGAAAAAGAAAATATCTCAATTGTTGGTGCCACATCAAAAACTGAAAAAGTTATGACCCCACCACCAAGACGAATAGCATCTTTAAAGACTGTTATTAACTTTCCAAAATCTATTCCTGAACATTTTCAAAAACAAATACCGGAAATAGCTTCAAACTGTCCTGTTAAAAAATCACTGCATCCAGATGTGCAAATTCCAATCGAAATAAATTTCGTCTAGTTTTTGCCGATTGGTAAATCAACTATTTGTGAATTTTTTGTGAGCGATACAGAAATATCTTTAGGTAATGATTTTTGTATCGTTTCAATTATAGATTCTTTAAATGCATTTCGCTTAAAATGCAGATTGTGAATAAGACTTACTTCGCGTGTTGGAATAGGCGAAGAAAATTCTTTAACTTGCTTTTTATTATGAACATCTTGTGCAGCTAAATACGGAAGTAAAGTAAAGCCGTTTTCTTGTTCAACCATTCTTTTTAAAGTTTCTAAACTACCTGATTCAAACTTAATCGTTCTTTTCACGTCAGAAGATTTTTTACGGTTTTTACAAACAGCCAAAGATTGATCGCGAAAACAATGCCCCTCTGATAATAGCCAAATATCATTCGAATTAAGATCAGCTTGGCTAACTTTAGATTTTACATACAATGAACTATGCTCAGATGTATAGACCAAGAATGGTTCATAAAACAATGGTGTCGAGTCTAAAGCTGGATCTTCAATGGGTGTAACAAGCAATGCTACATCTAAAGAATTATTTTTTAATCTCTCTAATATTTGTTCTGTTTGCAACTCTTCAACATTAATTTCCAGAGCAGGATGTTTTTCGCTGAATTTTTTAATGAATAAAGGCAACAGATATGGAGCTAATGTTGGTATCACTCCTAATGAAACTTGACCTTTAACTTCGCCATTGCTGTCTTGTATAATTTCATGAAAGTGCTGACTTTCAGTCAGAATTATTCGCGCTTGTGCAATCAAAGCAGATCCAATTTTAGTTGGCTTGACTGGTTGATGGCTACGATCAAAAATCTGAACACCTAATTCATCTTCTAATTTTTGGATTTGCATACTTAATGTCGGCTGAGTGACAGAGCAACTTTCTGCGGCTAAACCAAAATTTTTCAATTTGTCGACTGCAACTATATAAGATAATTGTGTTAGCGTCATATCAACCTCTATTTAAATAAAATTGGAATTGTGATTTTTGAACTTGATTTAGCTTTAGCAAAAACCAATCCAGAGAATATTTGTTTTAATACTTTTCTAACTCGCAAAACGTCAGCGTTTTGTGCTTGAGTTGAAACTATCGTATTTGTGACCTCTTTATAGCTAGCCACACGCCCTGATGAATTAATTTCTAAGCGCAACGATACTGTTCCATTTAACGGGCTAAAATCTTTAATAACATCAGAAAAAATCATAAGCGCTTCACCAATTGGTCCCTGCACCTGATTTGTTTTTAATCCACCAACAACATAAGGTCGTGGCTCAACAAACCAACCATGAATAACTAAACGTGCTTTTTGTGGGTCCCGAGTCCCTTTGACTTCAGTTACTCCATGCGGAAAACGTGGATCAAATACTACAAGTTGATTGAATTTAGCCGGTATACGATCAACAAAACTATTGTACTCACGGTCATCTTGATCTTGAAATGTTGACCAGTAATTTAATACATCAGGCTTAACAATTAATGTTTCACCACCTAAAAATTCTTTTGGATTAATTGTTAACGAATAGACCCAAGCCCATGGACCATGTGGAACATCAGAATGTAAATTTTGATAACAACCATCAACATAGTAACTCATCCATGGTGGTGAAATATCATGACAACCTAAATTTTCACGACCCCATTGCACTAAATGTGAATGAAAATTTTGATATATTTTTTTGGTAAAATAGTAAAAAGCTGGCGTTCGAATAAGATGGTATTGATTTTCAAAATACCAATAATCCCAAACAAATCTTTTAGAGTCCGTTGTTCTGGGATTTTCAAAATGAACATCAAATTCACTTCGCAATTGTTGTGCTTGTGGAAAAAACTGCGGATAAACTTGAAAATGCTTCATATTTTAAAACCTACTTTGATAACTGAGCCTGAACAACTGTTTGATTAATTTGTCCAAACAAACTTTCTCCGCGATTGTTGAACATCTCGATTTGAACGCGATCTCCGACTTTCATAAATGGAGTTGTTATCTTACCATCATTGATTTGCTCTAAAGTGCGTTTCTCAGCCAAGCAACTTGATCCAACAGTGGTATCCTCGTTAGCGACCGTTCCGCTGCCAATCAAAGTGCCCGCAGCTAAGTCTCTTGTTTTGGCTGCATGAGCAATCAATTGTCCAAAATGAAAATGCATTTCTTTGGCATTAGCTTTACCAAAAAACTGTCCGTTAAGGCTTACGTTTAATGGCAAATGCACACGACCGTCTTGCCAAGCATCGCCAAGCTCATCAATGGTAAGAGCTATTGGAGACAACGCTTTGTTTGGTTTACTTTGAAAAAAACCAAATCCTTGTGCAAGTTCTTCAGGAATTAACCCACGCAAAGAAACATCGTTAATTAACACAACTAATTTAATATGCTTTAGCGCATTTTCAGCAGAAACTCCCATTGGGACATGATCAACAATAACACCAACTTCTGCTTCGAAATCAGTTCCGTGCGAAAAATCAACTTGAGGAATGTCTTCTGTTGGTTTTAAAAAGCGACCACTCTCAGCCTGGTACATCAACGGCACAGTGTAAAGAGTTTCAGGTAAAGCCGCATTACGAGCTTTACGAACAAGTTTAATATGATGAATAAATGCTGACCCATCAGCAAACAACCATGTTCTTGGCAAAGCTGAAGCAAAATTTTTGAAACCTTCTGTTGGTTTTTTCAAAAGCGCTTGACCACTGTTTAATGCCAGACTGCGTTTTTGTAATTCTGGCTCAATTTGTTTCCAGTTTTCAATAGCCGTCAACAAGTTAGGACTTATATCGTGCACAGAAGTATAGTGTTGATTATCTTGGCTAACAATAACAAGCTCGCCATCTTTTGAATGTGGATTAACTAACGTTCCTAGTTTCACTTCGTAAGCCCCTTATTCTTAGTCAAAAGTCAAAAGCAAATTTAAACCAACAGCTCGAGAGTCTTTTATATCTGTAGCTAAGTCTCCAGCTTTTTCGAAAAATAAAATCAAACCAAAGTTAGGAGCAAATTTAAATTGGCCACCAAATGTAATCGGAGTAATCGTTGATTTAATTCCAGCTATGCCACCAGTGCAACCTGTACACTCGTCAGACATTTTCATTGAGAATGATGGACCGATAAAAATACCCGCATAATCTTCGAACTTAAACATAAAATGTACCGGAATATCAGCGTAAGTCATTTTACCTTCTGTTTTCACAGTTCCAGTTTCATTTTTGAAAGATCTTTCGACATAGCTTAAACCTGTTTTTAACCCAAAGTTTTTAACATCACCTGATCCAAGATTAAAAACAATCGATCCTCCAAACTGAAAAGCCTGGCTTTGCTTATTTGAAGTCGCTCCTGTTAAATCCGCTGTGTTTAAACGAGCTCCCATTTCAAGGGCTGGCATCGAATAAGAAATTTCAGCACGAGCCACTGCGCTAGTTAGAGTTATCGCAACCAATCCTAAAAAAATATTTTTATACGAATTAAACATAAAGAAATCTCCTTTATACTAAATAGTATTGTAAGTGCTCACATTGTACTGCTATCTCGAGCAACCTGCACCAAAAGACGCAAATGCTTTGTGCTGATCTGCGCCATGTGTTGGAGTTAGAACTCACTCCTATCAGACTAAAGTTATGGATAAATTAATCTTGTATAATTATTTTAGAAGTTCGACATCTTTTCGCGTTCGCATAGCTCTTGAGCTTAAAAAACTAGCCTACGAATATAAACCCATTCATTTATTAAATAATGGTGGCGAGCAACACTCATCTGAATATAGAAAAATCAACCAAATGGGGGGAGTTCCAACTTTAGTTCACATTAGCCCCTCTGGCGAACAACACACTATCGCACAATCAATTGCTATTCTCGAATATTTAGATGAAGTCTTTCCTGAAACACATTCACTATATCCAAAAGACCCCTATCAAAAAGCTCTTGTTCGTCAATTCTGTGAAAATATTAATGCCGATACTCATGCTTATGGTAATTTAAGAACACTTCAATATTTAGAGAAAAACTTAAATGCTAGTGAAGACCAAAAAAATCAATGGATTCATCATTGGATATTATCAGGACTCAGCGCTTGTGAGAAATTTTTAAATCTTCACAAAGGGCGACCAGATAAGTCTGTTTTTTGTTTTGGCGAAGAAATCACAGCTGCTGATTTAGTTTTAATTCCACAGATTATAACTTCACAAAGATTTAAAGTCCCTCTTGATGGTGTACCGACCTTAATGAAAATTTTCGAAAAATGTATGGAAATTGATGCTTTCAAAAAGGCGCACCCATTTAGACAAATAGACACACCTGATGATTTAAAACTGTCTTAGTCATTTAAGTATTGTCCCCATGCAGACATTTTACTCTTAATCCATGGCAAGTATTTGTAAGCTAGAACAAGGTGTCCTGTTCCCGAACAAACATCATATTTAGTCCCACGACCATATGAAGTCACTCCGGCAATTTGAAATTCGCTATTAACCTTGATCATACCTGGTCCACCAGAATCACCTTGGCAAATACCGCCATCACCATTGCGATCTACAACAATTGTTTTATCATCATAGTGATAATCGCTATGATCGACAGATGTTTTTCTTAAAAGACCAGAATCATCGTTATAGCCACGTGTTATGCCATAGCCATATAAATACAAATCTGAATTCACGCTTTCAGGACTTTGATTTATCGCAAATACTTTATAAGGGCTCGGAATTGAATTTTTTAAAAGAACTAATCCCACGTCAGCATTGGTATTCGTGTACGATTTAGCAACATAATCAGGGTGTTTAGCAAAAGACTGCGCATTTACAGAATCATAACGAAAATCAAAACCACTTGAACAATAAGCACTTGTTTTATAAGCCACTTTAATCGCCCGAGCATCATCAACACAATGAGCTGCTGTTAAAAGAACTTTATTAGAAATAGCAGAAGCTGTACAAAAATAAATTTTATCATCGTTACCTAGAATTATTAACATAATAGCGTTCACACGATCATTGTCATAACTTTCAACTTTACGTCCCTCGACGATTGAGCTGACATCACCACTCAGACAATAAGCTTGCTCAGATTCGGGAACTGGCGTTTTACTTCCACCACCACTATCACAAGCAGTTAAAAAGAATACATATGACAACGCTAAAAGGCTTAGTTTTTTCATCAGAGATCACTTTCGATATAAGATGCAGTGAACTTAAATAGCTAAAGCCTTAAAGTCTATATATCGACAATTCTAGTCACTTAATTGTATTTATTTCTAAACAAAATTACACAAAATGCCTTAATTACGACCGATAAACAAGAAACTCCATTTATCTACAACAGGAACAAAGACAAACACTAACATCGAGAAATTAACCCACATAAAGAAAGCAAACCAGCGCTCTTTACCGTGTGTTTTATGAAATTGTAAAAATTCTTTCAAAAGAAAAAACACAAATGGAAACACAAGAAGTACATACATCCAACTTACATTTAAAAAAAACGGAGCAGCTATAGCTACACCAGCATATGCAAATGTATACAGACCAATATGGAAAATAGTTTTATCATCGCCTAAAGCCACTGGCAAAGTCGGAATACCACCAAGTCGATAGTCTTCTTTATATTTTAAAGCTAACAACCAAAAATGTGGCATCTGCCATAAGAACATGATTAAAAACAAATACACAGAATCAAGATTTAAAATATTAGAATCATTGACTGCATAGCCAATTGTAATTGGTAAAGCGCCGGGAATTGCTCCTGGAACTGCGCCAAAAATCCATTTTGGTTTCCAAAGATAAGTATAAATTCCATTATACAAAATAACAGATATAACACTCACCCAACCAGCAGCTCGTGACAAATCAAATAACATAGCTAAGCCAACAACCAATAAGGTCACAGCAATAATCAACCCTGCTAATGGTTGTAATTTGCCAGAAGCCAAAGGTCTACTCTGCGTTCGTGGCATCAGACGATCGAGTTTGTACTCTTGGTATTGATTCAAAGCTAAACTGCCAGAACTCAAAAAGTACAATCCACCGACAAAAGTTAGTAAATGTTTAAAGGAAAAAGGTGTTTCAACAAAAAAGCCGGTCGCATATCCCGCTAAACCGGCTAATAAAACAAATATCACTATTCCAAATTTTGTTAATTGCGAATAAATGCCAAACACAAATTATAAAATTGAGCCAAAACTCATTCGTGAAGCGATATCAATAAAAGAAATCAAAAATAATAAACCTAAAAAGAAAAAACCTGTCGCAAATACGATTCTATTCTCGATGCCTTCGTATTTTAAATGCATGAACCAAGCCATAACTAAATACGCTTTAACAGCGGCAATACCAAATGCAACAAATGGCGCTAATGGACCAAGGATGTCACGAATAGCGTGCATTCCAACTGTTAAAAAAGTTAAAGCAAATAATGCTATTGCGACTTTCATATAAGTCGCAAAAGGCATTATATGATGCTCGTGGTTTGCGTTTTCTGTATGTTTATTTTGTGCCATAAATTACCCCACCAAATATAGTAATGGAAATAAGAAAATCCAAATTAGATCGACGATATGCCAGAAAATTCCAACACCTTCTACAGCCGTGTAATAATTTGGATTGAAGTCACCACGTATAGCTCTAATTAAGCACCATGTGATAAGTCCCATACCCAATAACACGTGAATACCGTGCAAACCAGACATGCAAAAATAGAAACCAAAATATAAACCTAAATTAGCACTTTTGATTGTTGGCTCACCTAGCTCAGTTAAATGATGATTCAGAGTCTCAAGATTTAACATGTTGCCCGGAAAAATACCCAAATGAAATTTATGAGTATATTCAAAATACTTAATAACCATGAACACAGCGCCACACAAAATTGTAATAGCTAAAGACATCACAGCTTTTTTAATTTGGTTAACTTGGCAAAAGTAAATTCCTAAAGCCATAGTTAAAGATGAAAAGATCAGAACCAATGTATTGATAAAGCCAAGTTTCCAATCTAGAAATCTTGCACCCTCAGCAAACATCTCAGGGTATTTCATGTGCATTAAAATATAACCAACGAATAATCCTCCAAACATGAGGATTTCTGTTACCATAAATAACCAAATACCCATTTTTGCAGAATCAAATTGATGAAATGCATCTTTAAAGTGTTCCTGAACCGGAACACCATTAATCATCTTACTTGTACTCATATGGCCCCTCTGTCACAACTGGATCATTTTTGAAGTTATGCATAATTGGTGGAGACTCTGCAGCTGTCCATTCAAGCGTTTTAGAACCCCATGGATTAGCTGGTGCTTTTTCACCATTAATGAAAGCTTTAACAATTGCAATCAACGCAATTAAGAATCCAATACCGATTAACCATGAACCCACTGTTGAAATTTTATTTAAACCCTCATAAGCTGGAATATAATCAAAATAACGACGTGGCATACCCATAGCACCTAAAACGAACTGAGGAAAAAATGTCACATTAAACCCGATGAAAATAAAAATGAATGACCAACGAGCTAAAGCCTCATCATACATTCTGCCAAATAATTTTGGAAACCAGAAAAAGATACCACCTACTAAAGACATCAACACACCACCAACCATAACGTAGTGAAAATGTGCAACTACGAAATAAGTATCATGAAAGTGAACATCGATTGGCAATACAGCTAACATAATTCCAGTAACCCCACCAATAACGAATAAGAATAAAAATCCTAACGCATATAACATTGGAGAACTAAACTCGATAGAACCTTTGTACAAAGTCGCAAGCCAGTTAAACATTTTGATAGCCGTCGGAACACCAACTAACATCGTTAGAAACGAGAAAATCACACCAGCAAGTTCTGATTGACCAGAAACGTACATATGGTGACCCCAAACGAAAAATGAAACCCCTGCAATACCTAATGAAGAGTAAGCAATTGCAGTGTAACCAAAAATTGTTTTTTTAGAAAATGTTGTTAAGATTTCAGAGATGATTCCCATCGCTGGTAAAATCATAATGTAAACAGCTGGATGCGAGTAAAACCAGAAAAAATGCTGGAATAATACTGGATCTCCACCTAATTTAGGATCAAAAATACCCACACCGAACGCTCGCTCCATGACAAGTAACAACAATGTAATCCCTAAAACAGGAGTCGCTAAAACTTGTAGAATAGAAGTTGAGTAAAGTGCCCAAACAAACAATGGCATTCTATGAAATGTCATTCCAGGAGCTCTTAATTTATGAACTGTAACAATAAAATTCAAACCTGTCAGAACTGAGGCCATACCCATAATAAATGCAGCTGTTACCATCATTGATACAGCAGTGCCTGTTCTGATTGAGTACGGAGTATAAAATGTCCAACCAGTGTCGACTTTAGTTGTAAACATCGTTGCAACAGCTAAAGTCGCACCCGCCATAAAAATATACCAGCTCGCTAAATTTAGTTTTGGAAAAGCAACGTCTTTAGCCCCAATTTGTAATGGCAATAAAAAGTTACCTAAAATAGATGGAATACCAGGTACGATAACCATAAAAACCATAATGGCTCCATGGTATGTGAGAACTTGGTTATAAACATCTCCATTAGCTAAAACTTGACCAACGTTAGCTGTTGTATTTTGTGCGAATAATTCTGCTCTTAATAACAAAGCCGCTATACCGCCAACTAAAAAGAAAAATAAAACTGTAACAAAATAAAGGATACCAATTCTTTTATGGTCTAATGAAGTAAACCATGAAAGCAGACCTTTTTCTGCATTAATATAACTTGCGTTATGATCTACGTGTCCGTGTCCCATATTTTTTACCCCACCTATTTAAGTGATTTAATATATTCAATTAAAGCTGTGACTTCAGCGTCAGAAAGTTGACCTTGAAATGCTGGCATCGCCGATCTTGGACCAAAACCTTTTGCGATTTTAGCCTGAGAATTTAGTATTGACTCTCTCAAGTAATTTTCATCGATTGTCACTTTCGAGCCGTCATCCATTTCGTGATTTTCAACACCAAAAGACTTATATAAAGTAGGTCCAACTTTGACGTTCGGATTATCAACGTTATGGCATGATGCACAGGCGCGTGTTTGAAATATTTTAGCTCCACGCTGAGCAACTGGTAATGTTGAAACTTCTGATTCTTGAATTAACCATTTATCAAAATCTTCTTGAGTCACGACTTTTAGCGTAGTGATCATTCCCGAATGCGAAGTCCCACAATATTCAGTGCAAAACACATGAAACTCACCCAGTTTTTCAGCACGAAACCATAAGGCCGTATAACGCCCAGGAACAGCATCTTGCTTAACTCTAAAACTAGGAATATAGAGCGAGTGAATCACATCCTCAGCGGTTAAAATAATTTTAACATCTCTATCGACTGGAACAACAATGTCTGTTGATTTGACGCCATTTTTGTATTCAGTTAGCCAAGCCCATTGTTTACCTGTGACTTGAATCTCTAATGCATTTTTTGGCATCGTTCGCATATCATGATAAATGACCCATCCCCAGGCAAAAACCACTAAAAAGATAATCAGTGGAATAACTGACCACAAAACTTCTAATCGTGTGTCGTGAGTGATGTATGCTGTTTTATCGTTGTTAGATTTACGCTTATATTTCAAAGCAAAATAGATCATTCCACCAATTAAAATGGCACACGAGATAAAACTTGCCGCTAGTAGAAATCCATAAAGATTATCTACTCTGTGAGCAATCTCCGTTACTTTGCTCGGCATAAATGATTGTGCATTTGCCGCGTTAATTAGACCTAATAACCACATCATGTCTACACTTTCTCCCTTCCTGCTTTCACCAACATAGGTATTAACCAAATTGCGAGTAAAAGGACCGTTAAAGCTCCACCGAGTTGTACAACTCGAAAAACTTGTAATCCATATTTTGATTTGTGCTCATCGTACTTAAAACAAAATAAAACTACCGAATCAATAAAGTTTCCCACTTTGCCGTTTGAGGCCTCGTTTAAAGCCAAACGCATATCCTTAGGGTCAAACTCTATACCATGCAAGTATCTTGAAATTTTACCATCTGGAGTTAAGATAACAGCAGCAGACGCATGCGACCATTCCCCAGCAGCAGCATTCCACTTAAACTGAAAACCCAAAGCATCTGTTAGCTTTTTAATCGTTGCCTCATCAGCAGATAGAAAATGAAAACCAGGCTCTGTTCCTGCACGATTATACATTTTCATGTAATTAGCTTTTTTCTTAACTGCTAAATCAGAACCTTCACGCGGATCAAAACTAAAAGCTATAACTTCAAATTTATCACCAGGATTCCAGTCTATTTTTTGTAAAGACTCAATTACTCCGTTGAAATGAAAATTACACAGGCCAGGACAATTAAAATAAATCGGACTTAACATTACTGGTTTGTGAGCAGAAAAATACGAACCCAAAGTTCTGAGTTCTCCGCTTTCATCACGAACCTGCAAATTTAAATCAATATTTTGATTGAGCTGCTCTTTAATTCCAACACCTTTTAATTCTTCAGGAACAGCGCTTGCATTTGTTTCAACTTGTTTACCAGTATATGCAGGCATACCTTTGGGACCCATCTGAGCCCAAGCGCCTGAAACAAACAATAAAGTTGAAACAAAAATTTTTAACATTTAAGCCTTAATTCAAATTAATCAGCAGATTTAGCAAACGTTGCAACGTCTTCAGGTTTGTCTTTAGATTTATTTTTTGTGATCGATTCAATAAAGTTAACAATTGCCCATCTCTCGAAAGGTTTAAGCGAAGCTTTAAAGCCAACCATTTGCGATGGCTTTCCGTCGATCATCAGCCCATTTTGCAACACCTTGTAATTGGCAATATGACCGCCGCCAGCTTTCCATTGCCCCTCAATCAAATTACGCGCATTAGGTATACCACCAATTAAATCACCATTTGCACCATGGCAAACTGCACAGTTTTGTTTATATAATTTAGCTCCAGCTGCAACAATTTGTTCCGTAGACACCCATGGATCTTTAGCTGAAGATAAATCAAACTGAACAGCTTCTTCTTTTTGTGGTTCAGTCACTTTTTCCGCAAGATCAACACCTTTGTTAACAGCAACGATATAAAAGAAGAAAGCAAAAACAAAAACAACTGATCCGAGTAATGCAATCAATCCAGCTTGGTTGTGATAATCTTTTTGTTCAGACATGAAGGTCTCCTTAGTACAACGACAAAGTTCAAAAAATCTATTTTCTTTTTTAAATATCAATAAGTTATAACTTAAATCAAGGCCCCGAGCAATTCAAAGATTTTTAAGTGGTCCAAATAGGTGATGCATGGCAATTGGGCATTTTTATTTGAACAATAAAGTCGGTAAAAAAAACGTTAAGCAAAAGAACTGCTTATTTTTCAAGTTTAATCTTATCCGTAACTCCATCACTCGGCACCAACTCAGGCTGCTCTTCGTTTCGCGTTTTTTGACGATCATCAATTAACAGCTTAGTTTTTTTGGGCTTAACACGCACACCGTATTGCGAATTGATTTTCTTATTCAGATTTTTAACCTTAGCATCAATAGTATGTGGTTTTTCCTCCACACTACCGGCTTCTTCTAAATCTTTACGTTTATACGTTCGCCCTTTTTCCAATCCTTTTTCGGGAAAACGCATATTATATTGATACTGATACCGTTTGTAATTTTCTTCAGCATCTTTAACGGCTTTCGTTTGTTTTTTTATTTCTTCAAGCTCTTTAGAGGTTAAACTTTCTTCGCTTTCTTTAAAGTGAGACTTTAAAACTTCTAAAGTTTTAAGCTCATTTTCATATTTTACTTTAGCCGTCGAGTAATCCTTAAGAACTTGTTGCCACTCATCCGTTTGAGCACCGGAAAAAGATTTTTCTTCTTTTTTTTCACCATGTCCACCCGCCGCAGCCGGAGGAGGAGCTTCATTTGCCCAAAGGCTGACACCAACCAATGTTACGATAAACACACTAAGTAACTGCATTTTGCTTCCACTCCATCGTGATATCTAAAAACTGAATGCGTCTTGCTAAAACAAAGGCCTGCACAGGAGTCATGTCTTTAAAAATAATTCGACCAACTTTTATTTGCCTCATGTAATCATCAATATGCCAACCAAATTTAGAATCTTCTAATGCCTCTTTAAGTAATTGCATCACTTCTTTAGAGTCCACATTAGAGATAACTAAATCATAAGTTAAACCCGAAACAACAGTTTGCTGATTGCCAAAGTTTTCTATCTCTTGGGCAATACTTTGAAACTGACCAGTCTGATTCATCTCAACGACAGGCTCAGTCGCGATAGCTTCACTTTCTGGAATCGGTTTAAAATTAAAATTCATAGGTTCCGATGTTTGCATTGAACCGACCGGCTCTTGCAAATCACTTAAAGCAAAATTATCCGCAGGCAAATCAGAAGCAGGCTCTTCTGGTAATGGCGGCAAAGAAAAATCTGTCATTTGATAATCAGAGCTTTCATTTACGTTCTGTAAATTATTTTCAGAAATATCTGGAATACTCGGAAGATCTGGAGCTGCTGATTCTTGTTTTTTATTTTTTTTCTTAGGTAAAGATTGCTCTTGCAGAGCTTTGATTTCTTCTTCGCTTGGTGCCTGAAAATCACCATAGTCAGGCGTGCCGTCAAAATTAATAAAGTAAACACTTCGACATTGGGGACATGTAAATAAGGCCCCAACGTTTTTGTCTTCTACTTTAACTTCCTTGTGACAGCTTGGACATTGCATTTAAAATTATTTTTTCTTTCTGCGCTCAGCACGATTTTGCGATCTTGCATCGTCTTTATTCGATGCCGGACCCGCCACTAATCGACGTTTTTGCGGCTCTTGGACAGTTTCCATACCACCAGAACCTCGAGCCATTTCATTGACTGAACTTGACTCAAATGCAGTCGACTCATCAGGAGCTGTATAATCCAAATCATCCATATCAACTTCTTCTGGCTTCATGCGCTCAAGCGCTTCTTGCATGCCTTCAACTTGAAGCTGCACTCGCATAATTTTTTCTACGGTTTCAGATTTAATAATATTATTAAGATTCTCAAATGCTTTGAAAGCTTCTTTTTTGTATTCAATCAATGGATCTTTTTGACCATAAGCACGTAAATTAATGCCTTCTTTAACTTTATCAATAATGTATAAATGCTCTTTCCATCTTGAATCAATCGCATTCAGCATAATCATTTTTGCAACTTGCTCAAAGAACGGACCCATTGTTTTTTTCTGGTGTTCAAAAATTTTCTTAATATGCTCAGTGATATCAGCCTGAATCTGCTCTGTTTTTTTACCTTCAGCTTCGATTTTAAATCCAAACAATTGCATTAACGCATTATTCAAACCTTCTAAGTTCCAATCTTGCTGGCGAGATCCTTCTGGCATATTCATATCTAAAACATGCGATACAACATCACCTAACTGATCTAAAATGGTTCTTTCGATGTCTTTACCATCTAGAATTTGACGACGCATTTTATAGATCGCATTTCTTTGCTGATTCATAACATCATCAAAATCTAATAAATGTTTACGTACATCAAAGTTATGACCTTCAACTTTTCTTTGCGCACCTTCGATAGCATTCGTAACCATTTTATGCATGATTGGCTCATCTTCTGGAATATTCAACATTGTCATAATTTTTTGAATACGCTCACCATTGAAAATACGCATTAAGTTGTCTTCTAATGATAAATAAAATAATGACTCGCCCGGATCACCCTGACGACCTGAACGACCACGCAATTGATTATCAATACGACGCGATTCGTGTCGCTCAGTGCCGACGATGTATAAACCACCAGCCGCCAAAACCTCTTGCTTTTCAGTATCACATTGAACTTTGTATTTCTTTAAAGCGTCTTGATATTCTGGTGAATCGTCATTGCCGATTGCTTTTTTAGCAAGTACTTCAGCATTACCACCCAACATAATATCAGTACCACGTCCAGCCATGTTTGTTGCAATTGTGATAGCACCTTTGCGACCAGCTAATGCAACAATTTCCGCTTCACGTTCGTGATGTTTAGCATTTAATAAATCGTGTTTAATGCCTTCGCCTCTTAAAAATTTAGAAATGGCTTCAGATTTTTCGATAGACGCTGTACCGACTAAAACTGGCTGACCTTTGGCGTGACGTTCTTTTATGTCTACTAAAATGGCTTTGTATTTCGCCATTTCAGTTTTATAAACAATATCTTCACGATCATTACGCTGTATTGGCTTATTCGTTGGAATAACATGAACATCTAAATTATAGATTTTTTTAAATTCGACGGCTTCTGTATCGGCAGTACCTGTCATGCCTGATAACTTGTCATACATTCTAAAATAATTTTGGAATGTAATCGTTGCTAAAGTTTGATTTTCATTTTTAACTTCAACTTTTTCTTTAGCTTCAATAGCCTGATGCAAGCCATCTGACCAACGACGACCTGGCATCAAACGACCAGTGTGCTCATCAACGATAACAACTTCGCCATCTTTAATCATGTACTCAACATCAAGTCTGTATAAATGGTGAGCTCTTAAAGCTTGGTTGACGTGATGTAAAATTTCAATATTAGCTGGATCATACAAATTATCTAGTTTTAAAAGTTTTTCAACTTCGGCATTACCAGCATCAGTTAGTGTTGCTGATTTAGATTTTTCTTCCATAGTGAAATGTAAGTCTTTTTTCAAATATGGAATAATCTGATCAATGACCATATATTTATCTGTCGATGCTTCTGCAGGACCAGAAATAATCAATGGCGTTCGGGCTTCGTCAATCAAGATCGAGTCACACTCATCGACTATGGCATAGTGTGGCTTTCTTTGAACATAATCAGCTAAATCAAATTTCATATTATCACGCAAATAATCAAAACCTAATTCGTTATTTGTCGCATACGTAATATCTGAATTATAGGCTTCACGTCTTTGATCATCAGTTAAACCATGCTTAATTACTCCAGTTGTTAAACCCAACCAGTTATATAGACGACTCATCCATTCACAGTCACGAGTGGCTAAGTAATCATTCACAGTAACAACATGCACACCTTTTTTAGTGAGTGCATTTAAATAAACAGGCAATGTCGCAACTAAAGTTTTACCTTCACCAGTACGCATTTCAGCAATCGCACCACGATTCAAGATAATTCCACCAATCATTTGCACATCGTAATGACGCATACCAAGTACGCGTTTAGAGGCTTCACGACATACAGCAAAAGCTTCTGGCAAAATATCAAATACAGTTTCACCTTTTTCAAGACGAGCTATAAATTCAGGAGTTTTATTTTTAAGCTGCTCATCCGTTAGTTTTTGAAATTCTGATTCCAACGAGTTGATTTTATCAACACTAGGTTGGATTTTTTTCATTTCACGTTCGTGATGCGTTCCGAATAGTTTTGAGATAATTTTTTGTACCATAGTGAACTATGTTAATCAGGATTAGGTCTTACGGCAAGTAGGCCCGCACCACTAGACCTGGTTCGACACGGATCTGAATACAGACGTTGATCTAGGTATTTACAAGGACCTTTCGATAGCCTTCATAAATCGTAATCGCTACTGCTGTTGCTAAATTTAAACTTCGAACCGGACCTGTTTGTGGAATCAAATACGTTTTATCTAAATTTTCAGCGATGATATCTGGATCGATACCCTTAGTTTCTTTACCGAAAACAAGCCAATCACCTTTTTGAAAAGAAGCCTCAAAAATAGTCTGTTCAACTTTGTTTTCAATGAAAAAAATGCGATCTTTATTTTCTACAGAGTTATACCAATCCATAAAACTGTCATGAATTTTCCAAGAAAGATGCGGCCAGTAATCAAGCCCAGCACGTTTGACTTTTGTGTCATCAATTTCAAAACTCATCGGTTTAACTAGATGCAACTCACAAGACGCACCCACACAAGTGCGTCCGATGTTTCCTGTATTTTGAGGAATTTCTGGCTCAACAAGTACAATACGAAATAAAGGTTCAAAGTCTTTTTTTAATCGGTCCATTAGATGAGGTGGTTATAAACCTCTTTACCCAAAGGACTCAAGGCCAAACGACGACCTTTATCAACAATAAGCTCTAATTTCATAAGCTCACGATAAAGTGGTAAATCATTAATTGGCACAATATCTCGACCCTTAACAGCACCAAGCTTAAGCACATAGGTTTTTTGCTTATCAGTTAACTGCAAAGGAAGTGGCAATTCTTGTTGCAAAGAGCGTTTCCAATCACCGTCATGTAACAGCTGTGCTCGAGATGTTAATTTTTTAGGATTAAAAAAGTAAACAAAAGCCGATTCAATCTGTCCAGATTGTTTTTGAACCTGCACTTCAGAGCGATAATGCAAGCCTTTAACCGGATCACTTAGCTTAACGCCATGTAAAGTGTCGATGAGCGATAATAAAGTCATATCGCAATTAAGCTCTACAAGCTGACCATGAATTGTTTGTGTTTTACTATCGGTTAAAACAGGAAATCCCACCGGTAACCGGTAAGCTGTTGCCTGAATCGAGGCATTCTCGTAGGACACAACAAAAGGTGCTAGCTTCTGAAAGTGAAACATGCCTTCGGTCCAAGAGCCGATCATAAAAAACCGCGTTGACGTCATCAAACCCCCCTCTGATCTTTTGACTGCAAGTGTTTTTCTAAAAGTTTGTGTGTTTTATCAGACACTTTTTTAAATCGCAATTTTTAAAATTCGCGTCACCACTACAAACTTTGACCCCATGAAAAAAACGGATAAACTATCAATAAAAATAGACGATTATCACAAATCATCTTGACGCCCTTTTTTATAGCAATTTGGCATTGATGATCAAAAAGATGTCGTCGCGATTGACCGCATTTTGAAAAAAACTATTAAGATAAAGGATAGTTATGTCTGGCAAAATTAAAAATTTTAATCATAACCTTTGGTACACTGAAGACGATGGTATCATTACAATCGGCATCAATGAGGATGGTCTACAAGAAGTTACCGAAATCAACTCTATCGATCTTCCGCCGGAACAAGAAAAAGTTGAGGCCGATTCAGCTTTTGGAAGTGTCGAATCCGATGATGGTACTATTGATATTTTATCACCTGTAGATGGAACCATTATAGAAGTAAATCAACAAGTTATCGATGACCCTTCAATCATCATGGAAGACTCATACGAAGAAGGCTGGCTTGTTCGCATCGAAACGACTGACGATGTTGATGATGACGAAGAAGATGAAGACTACGATGACGATGATGAAGAGGATGACGAAGACGAGGAAGATTTCGAAGACGAAGATGACGACGAGTAATCTATTCTACTTTCTGACAGCGGCTGTTATCTGGGGAATTACCTGGATTGCCATTAAATTTCAAATTCCATATGTTAATGGTACAGTCGCAGTATTTTATAGATTTACATTTTCTTGCTTAGTTATTTTCGCTATATGTCTGCTTTCTAAGATTAATCTTAAATACAAAACTTCACTGCACAAAAGATTCATCGCTCAAGGCTTTTTTTTATTTTGCCTAAACTACCAATTGACGTATTGGGCGACATCAATGGCTACATCAGCTTTAGTTGCACTAGGATTTACCGCTATTATTTTTTTCAATATGTTTGGGGCTCGTCTATTTTTTAAAACACCTTTTAATGAAAAAGTTGTCTGGGGAGCTATCATTAGTTTTGCCGGCATGGGGTTTATCACTTTTAATGAAATTATCGATCAAGGTTTACATCCAATGTCTATTTGGGGGTTTGTTCTGAGTTTACTTGGAACTATTTCAGCTTCTGCCGGAAATCTAGTTTCGTCATTGAACAAAAAAGAAAATATCCCGATCATGGCCAACAATGCATGGAGTATGCTTTATGGCTCGACATTTACACTCCTGTTTTGTTTACTTAAAGGTGTTTCATTCGATGTTCAAATCACTCATGAGTTTTTATTATCATTTGCTTACTTATCTATTTTCGGAACCATTATTGCTTTTTGGGCTTATTTAAAACTTATAGAAAACGTCGGCCCATCTAAAGCCGCTTTTACGAGTGTCGCTTCACCAGTGATTGCTTTGGCCGTATCAACATTTTACGAAAACCTGCATTGGACTTTATGGTTAGCACTCGGAGCTCTATTCTGCATTCTTGGCAATATAGTTGCTTTAAAACCAACAAAGACAATTGCTTAATATTTTTGGCAGCGATCTAATGGATACTCTAAAGTCACAAAGTATGTGTTACCATTTTTAACTAAACCCAACCGATATCTGATCTTGCGATAAAGCTGATCGTTAGTGCGCTCATCAATTATTGTCGTTACAACAGATACACCTTTAATAGAACTATCAGAAGTCGTCACCTCACCATTACAAATAAAATTGAAATTATCGGTGTACTTACACTGATCAATAGACCAAATCATTTTAAAAGAAGATCCCATACTTTTTAAATCATCAAATTGCATTTTTTGAAATGATAATGATGATGCAGAAGCAGGTCCCTGATACTGTGGCATATATTCATAACCCAATGGGTTTGTAAGATAAAATCCATATTTATTATTAGTATTTTCATTATCTACAACAAAACGGGTGTCTCTTTGACTTGGCCAACACATCACAATGGTTTTACTCCAAGATTTTTCGACTAAACATATTAAAAATACGATTACGCTTAACTTAGATATCATAACTATCACCACCATTATCTAAAACAGTATCGTAATTAACTTTAAACATTTTATGAATTGAAAATGCTAACTGGGATAAAATTGGTCCCAAAAACAATCCCGAAATTCCAAACATGCCCATTGCGCCAACTAAGGCCAAGAGCGAAATTAATGGGTGTGCGGCGTCTTCTCCTTGGCTTAACACGTATGTTTTAATGATGTTATCAATGACCGATGCAAACGCAGCAGCTATAATTAATATTATGCCTGACATAATTTGACCTTGCATAAAATTATACAAAGCTAGTGAGATTGAAATCGGCGCCGAACCAATAACAGGAATAAATGACATAAAAAAAGCTAACATGAACAAAATAAGAAAATCATTATAGCCTGCAATAAGTGCTGCTAGCGAAATAATAAGAGCTTGTATCGATGCAATCACAACAGTCGATACGACTATTGTATAACAAACTTGTTGTAAAAACTGTATCATGCTGTTGAGTGACTTTTCAGGAATAATACCTAGTTCATTGACCCATATAAAAATGCCTTTTCGTTTAAGCATTAAAAAATAAAGACAGGCTATGAAAACTAGAAACTGTAAAAAAAATCCTGGTAATTGGCCTATAGCATCTGTCAAAAAAGGAACTGTCACTGCGGTTATCTTTCCTATAATGACTTTAATATCAAACTGCTCTGCCAAATTGATTCCGTATTGCTGCGCAAAAGCACTAATACTGTTAAAAATATTTAAAACTACAGTCTCCGAATTTTTATATATTGGCAGTTCAGTTAAACCGTTTTGATTTATTTCAGAAAAATTAACTAAACCTTTGATAACTAATATAGATAACGGCAAAAAGAAAATGCCTAACAAGCCAGAAAGCAAACCTAAAATTAATATCTTTTCATTTTTGATCTTATTTTCAAACTTCGATATAAACGGTGCTAAAGCTAGGGCAAATAATCCTGCAAATAATATTGATTTTTTAAATGGCCAAAATAAAACAAGAAAACAAAAATAGACCAACAATTGAATCACATATTTTACATACAAGAATTTAACATTCATTTCGACATCCCTTTTGTCTATTGTGATATAACCTTAACACTAAATTGGCTCGATTGGGAACGACCTAAATTATCTTTTACATATATGTTATACTGACCCGGGTTTTTGACATGATAGAACAACGGCTCTAATTTAAGTGAACGCCCTACATATTCTTTATTAATAAACCAATCTAAATATGAACTGTCAGATTCTGACAACGCTTTAAGCTCAACTTTTAAATCACGAACACCTTTTTGACCGATCTGCAATATATAATCGATGCTATTTTGTGGACTCGTAATAATTAAATCTTTTAATAAAACTTCTTGTCTTGCTAAACTTGAACGATCACAACGTACTTTATGACTAAATAGAGTGTCTTTTTTCAAACCCGCTTGCCTGAAAATATCCATTAAATCATCTGGCCAAACTTCAACAATTTTTTCGATTTTTTGTTTGTCCAAATTTGTTTCAGCTAAATTCAGACATTCATATTTTTGGCTAACTAAGTTAAACAAAAGTTTTCGATGAATCTGACACTTTTCTATAGGTGATACTGATGAAATAAACAAGGCTTCTTCTGTTTTATGCTGACAATTTTCAGTAGCAATTTTTTTTGAAACTGAACATATATGAACTGTTTTTATATTTAAGCCTGCACGCGAATTCCAATAAGGAGCTTCTTGCTGCGAAGCTAATTTATGATTATTTTTAATGTAATCAAATATTTGAAAAAATAGTGGACCACTCATGCTACGTCCAACTAAAGAAGGATTCATTTCACGATCATTGTCACCAAACCATACACCAACAAGCAAGTTTCCCACTAAACCAATTGTCCAAGCATCTTTATATGATTTTGAGGTACCAGTCTTCCACGCCACAGGTATTTTCTGCTGGATAAGATCTTGGATTGTTGCTCCTTCAAAACGAGGATTTTTTTTAAGCATTTGTAAAACGATATAAGCTGATTCTGCCGAAAGTATTTTATTCAAATTTATATTTTTAGAATTTTTTTGGGGTTCATTTAAAAAATAATTGATACTCTTATAATGACCTAAGTTAGCTAAAGATGAATATAATTTAACAAGATCTAGCATTGTAAACTCAACTCCACCCAAAGGTAGTGATAATCCATAATATTTTTCATCACGAAATTTAAGTGAGCTTTTATTTTTCAAAAAATCATAAAGTGTCGGAGAATTTAATTTAGATGACAAATCAACGGCTGGTAAATTTCGACTTAACACTAATGCCTGATCACTTGCCAACGGTCCCATAAACTGTTCATCAAAATTTTCTGGGTTTACTCCTGAAAAAGACATTTTTGTGTCTTTTAAAAGTGATTTTTCGTGAATAAGCCCTTGCTGTAAAGCTAAAGCATATATAAACGGTTTTAAAGTTGATCCCGGCGGCTTTAACGATCTGTTTGCGTCTATTTGCCCTTTTATATCTTTATTAAAATAATCAGCAGATCCGATATATGACAAAATCTCGTTTTCCCGAGTATCCATGACCACGACAGAAAAATTTTTGACTCCAAAACTTTTAACATGCTCAAAATATTTTTGCGATAATTTTTCAATATCTTTTTGCATTCGTAAATCTAGAGTAGTTCGTACTGATTGCATTTTAGGATGATCAATAACATTAGCTTGAGACAAAATCATGTCGGTAAAATGAGGAGCTAGGTATGGAATCAACTTTTTTTTCAATAGAGCCTGAGCAAGATACTTTTGCGGGTTTTGTGGAATTTTAACTAAATACGCAATCTCTTTGGATGTTAGTTTTTGACATGATTTTTCAAAGTAAATGAAACAAGCTGCCCCAACACCTTCGATATTACTACCAAATGGCGCCCAGTTTAAATAGGCTTGTAATATTTCTTGTTTTGAGTACAAAAACTCTAGCTCAATTGAATTAAACAACTGTACGAATTTACCTGATACAGATTTAGTACTCTCTGGATACATAAGACGAGAGACTTGCATTGTAATTGTAGAAGCTCCCTGTCTTGAGCTTTTCACAATATATGATTTATAAATTGCCCGAGCTAAACTTACTGGGTTAAATCCGACATGTGAATAAAAATATTTATCTTCTTTATCTATAAAAGCTTTGATCAAATTTGTATCAATGTCATTAAGGTTAGAGTTGATACGGTATTTTTCATCTCCTGAAAGAGTCACTCTAATTATTTGATTATTTCGATCTTTAATAACTTTTGAATAGGGTTTGAATTGAACTAAATTGTCACTGCAAATATAGCGAAAAGCAGCAACAGCGATGACAACTGTTACTGCAATTGAAATATAATATTTTGTTTTTTTACTTAACCTCAATTTGTCCAGAAGAACCTTGTCCTATTAAATCTGTTCTATACAAACCTTTTGCGTATATACCAGGGACTTTAAATTTCCCTTTAGTAATAGCTTTTATGCGGTAAGTGTATTCTTTTAAGTTTTCGTCAACATAAGCATAAATATTAACTCGATCTTCTCTAACATCGATATGGTCTGCAAATAAGGGCGATACTGCTGTTGAACTTGAAAGGCTTTGCGCATTTGCCTTACCCGATACAAATAATAACGGCCAATAGTACTGACGCAGACGATTTGAGTTTTGTGCACCGTCACCACCGTTTTCGCCTTGTCCTTCAGGATTTTCTGGATCAACTTCAACTGGTTGGGCATCGTAGCCTTCACCATCTTCGTATACAGGTTGTTGACCATTTGATTCAGCATCATTTATATTTTGACGAATTGAGTTTAATACAACTTCAAATCCGGCAGGCAACAAATCATTTACTAAAACTGACGTCATCGTTTTATCAAGAGTTCTCAGTCTAATTTTAACGACTGCCTCTTTACCAATATCAATAGATTTAATCTCTTTACCTGACTCATCTTCAATGACTCTATTAATTTCAATACCTTTATAATCTTGTTTAAGATCGTCGCTTGCTGGAAATCCAGCTTTAACATATGAAATTATGATAGGCTTACCCGAACTATTTGAAAATTTGATTTTATTAATGTTTTGCTGAATATCAATTTTTTTAGATTTATCGACAGTAACTGTTTTGTTATCTTTATCTAAACCATCTATGTTAATTTTTTCTAACGCAGAACTTTGTGTTGTGTTTTTTAAAATCGAATCTAATGCCATCAATAGATAACTTGTCGAATATGTGCTCATATGCTGTTTGTTAACAAGATCAATGACTTTTAGAAATTCTGCTGAGCTTATAATAGATTCTGCTTTCTCAGGAAATGATTTTAACACAATCGCCTGACGCTCAAAATCTTCAGCACCCGGAAACAAATATTCAAAATTCGCAGTTAGTTTTTTATTGTCATCAGACATTTTAAAAGCTTTGTAACTTAAATCATCTTGCATAGCTAGCTTGTAACTTGCCGCTAAATACATTGCAGCTAACGACGTAAAATCTTTTTGTGATTTTTTGTCTTTTATCAAGACTGCCATATTTTTAAGATCTTCTTTAGGTACAAATTGAGATCTAACAAGAATATACATAGCTTTTGCTTTTCGTTGTAAATCTATTTTAGAAGCCGTTTGATTATAATTAGATTTTAAACTTTCTAGATAGCGTTTCCAAATATCTTCAGGGATTGGTTCGCCTTTTTCTTGCATGTATAAAAAGATCATACCCAAGTGTAAACTCACATCTAGATTAGGCTCATAGCTATTTGGATATAGTCCAAATGACCCATCTGATTTTTGACGTGACCTTAAAAGTGAAATTAATTTTTCTACAGTTTTTTGCTCATCTTTATTTTTGTCAGCCTTTAATGCAAGTGGTATGAGTTTAGATGCTATTTGCTCTGAGCATAAATAATCATTTACTTCATAAAAACTTTGAAACGGTAAAACTAAATCCTGTACTGTTGTGTGAAACTGAACAACATTCTTTTTAAATTCATCGCGACTGTTATTTAACACATCAACCGTTTGCTCTTTATCAGTTAAAAGCATCCACTGAATGGCTTGCATGTACGGAGCTGCTGGGCGATTTGATAATTGCAAATCTACTTTAGATTTTTTATTTCCAATACCTGCCGTAACCTCAATTGAATGAGCTCCTAATTTTTGCGGAGATTTTAATTTGAAATTAACACTTTTCTCTTTATTCTCAGGAATTTCTAGACTGACTGTCGGCTGATCAATAACTGTATATCCGCCTTTAGATGGAGTAATTGCAATATCAACTTTGGCTTTTTCACCACTGCCCAGTAATTGGTTTGCGACAATTAAATTAACTTCGAACTCATCATCAGGCGCAGTAAAAGTCGAAGTTGTCGCATTAATAATAAAATCACCACGAACATTAACATCGGCTGATTGCGATCCTAATTTTTTCTCATCCGCCGCAACAACCATAATTTTAATATTTCCATTAAAATGATCTGGAACTAAGTATGATAAATCTGTCCATTTCTCTGATAAGTCAAAGACGCCTAACCATTGTGCCACTGGTGCAATGTTTTTACGCTTAAATGGATTAATGCTATTGCCTAACAGTGCGGCCTCATCCCCACCCGCGGCTTTCGGTAAAATTTTAGCAAAATCCGGCATAACGAGATCGAGTATTTGGTATGTATTGACCTGTAAAGCTTTTTTCTGAAAGAAATAACTTAACGGTGTTGGTAATTTGTAATTAGCAACCTGTAAAATACCTTCATCGACCAAGTAAATGGCTGCTTTTGTTTTTGATTCTGCTTTAACTTTAAAATTGAGTTTTTGCCCTGGTTTAACAACTTGTGGCGCTTGAATATCAATATTTGCTTTTCTTGATTCTAGATCAATACCAAATGTAGCCACACCAAACGACAACGGAGATGTGTAAATATCTTCAGAATTAATATCACGTAACATAGTTACAACTATGTAAGCCTGTCCCTCTAGCCCTGCAGGTATTTGAATCTTTTCGACAGTACTTGTTGAGTTAGACTTAAACCATTTCGTGGCGTAAACTTTGTCCCTTTCGATAGTAATTAAACCAGCACCAGGATACGGGGACTTAATCTGAACTTCGATAAAATCATTTGATTGATAATCTTTTTTATTAAGACCGACTTTCAAGATAGTTGATTTTTCCAAACCACGATCAAGATCACCTTGACCAACAACATTGTACGCAAACGTATTTAAAGTCGTTTTATTATTATCTTTAAAGACAATACTGAATTCACCAATTTGATCAGTTTCAATTTTGAATTTCGTTGTTTTAGCACTTAATTCATATTTATAACTTTTCAAAACTTGTGTCTTATAAACTGTTTGATAAGCATAAGTTTCGTTCGGCAATTTTACTAAAACTGAAGTTGGTTTTTTCTGAATAACTTCAACATTAATATCTTTAACAGCTATAGACTCTAATTTGGGATTTATAGCAATAAGATCAACTTGCACTTTTGCATTTTGTTTTATAAATGATAAATCATTTTGTTGAGTATTCACACCCAGTAAAAATTCTCGGTCAGATACTAACTGACTTAACTGAGCTTTAACGCTGCGCCCACCTTCAGTTTCAAAAACCTCAGAATTCAAATAGAGTCGATACACTGAAGACTCTAATTGCCCAATATTGAGTTCCCAATTAACTTCACCATTAGTATTTGTTTTTTGATCAGGTAATGAATCGTTAACTTCAAGTTGTTTTGAGTTCAACATTGCACTAAAATTATAGTCTTTCCATTTTTTGAAGAAAACTTCAGTTGGCTTGATTTTAATTTTTGATCTGGCAACTCTATCACTAGCAGGCTTGCCGTATAAATTAAACGCAGTTAAATTAAGGCTTAATTTATCAGGTTTAACCCAGCCCTCTAATTCAGTTTTGCTTAAAGACGTACGAACTTTAATTTGATCAGGCACAAACTCTTCGACCTGAAAAGAAGAAGTTCCTATCAGAATGGCCACTTTGTCTTTTTGCATAATGTGGGCATTGATGATGTAGTTACCCGTTTGATAGAAGTCTTCAGTTTTAAAAGTAACTGTATCAATCGAATTTGAACTGACAGAAATCGTCTTTTTCATGACTTGCTGACCAGATGGATTATCTATTGTAACTTCAACTGGTATTTGACTAAATGCTTTGCCCCAGTTTTTTGATCTTACTATCAAACCAAAATCAGCTTGTTCGCCTGGTCTATAAATCCCACGATCAGAAAAAATATAAGCATTTAACTGATCAGATTCAGAACTATCTCTAACACCACCCACATCAAACTGTGTAAAATCAATTTCACGATTGTAAGCATTAAATGGCACAAACGAAATATTATCACCTTGTTGGGCTACAAATGCTATTGGTAACTTGTCATTTTTAAAATCTTTCAAATTTGGAAAACTATATGACCCGTTAGCTCCTGTTTCTCCAGATAAAATATTTAATCCATTTTGGCCCAGAACACTCACTTTTGCGCCTGCTACTGGTTGACCAGTACTGATATTTTGAACAAATACATCATAATTGCCTGATATAGATTTTTTTACAATCATCCCTAGATCTGTGATGATTATAAATCTTTTATCGTTAGCATATTGCGAAGAATCTTTTGAGTTTAGTGTTATGTAAAACAACCCTTTTTTACTGCCATTAAGATACGAATTTAAATCTATAGAACTAAACTGTGTCTTTTGCGGGTTTTGATTAATCAGTGGTATTTCACCTTCGAATCGTTCAGCTATTCTCTCTGGTCTTAAATCATATTGTTCTGGTTTAGTGTAATCATATATAAGCGTTGGTATCAGGTGATTTACGTGTTCGATTCTGATTTGGTTAATAACATATGAAATCTTATTGATGTTACGAGAAACTATCGATAAAGATTTTGACCCTGTCATTGGTATCAAGGCCCCTTTACCCATGAATTGTAAATCCGCTGGATACTCTGGCACAACCATGACAGATTCAAAATCATCTTTAAGTTTAAACCCCCCAAATGAAGTCGTGTTTTTTGGGATTTTAACATACAAGCCACGACCTGGCGTTAGACTTAATCTAAACGAGTGTGCCAATGATACAAGCTGTTCTGTGGGGATTAAATCGAGCTTAATTTTTTTAGATCGCTTTAAGACATCAGAAGTCACTTCAGAAATACTCGACCAATAATGTGGAGCTTTCTTTTTGTCATTTTCATCTAAATGATAAGGTAACTCATAAGCTTCTAACGATTTAAATAACTCTTCTGATGCTATTTCTGCGACGTTTTCAATTCTTAATATTTGCTCTGATTCATATTTATCATTTCGCGCAATAACAATACTTGATCCTGTTATTTTAAAATAATCATAAAGCGATGGCACTTTTACAACAGCGTTAACTTCTTCATCACTAGATCCGCCGAATTGTGAAGACACACCTTTTTCAATGACAAATCTAAACTCTCGATTAGAGTCAGTAATTTTAATATTCGAAGAAGCCAAATAAACAATGTTTTTTTCTTCGTTAAAAGAAATCCCCAAATCACTATCAGATTTTTTTTCGAAACCATTTTCGGATTTTTCGGTTAACTTAATACGTTTTTTAAGAGATTCAACATCCACAGGATAGTTAAACGAAAAATTGGCTGTGACTTTTTTAACATCAGAAAAACGAGGATCTTGATAAAATGATTTACCATAAACAGAAGCTTTAATATTATCTATATCAAAATCAAAATCATACTTATTTAAACGAATATGTGATGCTAGTATTTTTTTGCTGATCGAAACAGAGTATTTAGCACCAACAGGCCAATCAATTTTGCCATCTAAAATTGGCGTAAACTTAAGTTCACGATCTGTAGACCATGACCATTTACCTTTAACTTTTGGACTTATTTCGAGACCATCAATAATTTCTTTGCCGATCATGTTGGCTGGAGCTACTGATTTACTAAAAGAAACAAAGAGTGATCGAATTTCTGGTTTTACGGCATTATAATATGATGGCTTATAGACATTAAATGAAACAGCTTCAGGCTTAGGTAAACTATCATAGTATTTCTTACCGATGAAACCACACAAAACGGTCGCTATAATTCCTGCTAATATTAGTTTATTCTTTTTTGTATTGTATTTGCTCTCGACTAAACGAGAGACAAAATTGGTGATCCAAACGGGTCTTTGGTAATTGATTTCACCAAATATTGAACGCAATATTTGAGCAAGAAAAACAGTCATTTTTTTCATAATAATATCCTACGTTTATTTAATACGTAGAATATTAAATTACATTTTCCAAAATTCTGGAAATACTATCGCTGTTCCCTTAAGTCCGGCTTGAATTCCAGACATAGGTCGAGGCGCTAAAAATGCCTCTCGTCGATGGTAAATAGGTATTATGACATCATTCTCAAATATTATGTTTTCGATTTTTTTAACAATAATAATGCGCTTATCAAAAGCCCACTCTTTATCATACGCTGACAATAATGAATCTAAATTTTTGTTTGAATAGCGAATTATATTTCCGCCAGTCCACGAATTTTTCTCATTCGGAATTTCGTTTGTGGAATACAATCCCTTTAATGATGTATCTGGATAGGTATTTTGACCAAACATTGCTAACTGAAAATCACCTTTTTGGATTGTCGTACCAAGTAATATTCGCGGTGGCTCATTTTTAATTTTACAAATAACTCCTATTTTTTTAAAACCGTCACATATAAATATTTGGATATTTTCATACAATTTAATGCCAGCAGAAACTTTAAATGTTAGTTCAAGAGCTTGTTGATTTTTGCGACGAACACCGTCAGCTCCTAATTTCCATCCTTCTGAATCAAGCAATGCTGCTGCCTTTTTTAAATCATATGCAGATTTTCTTTTAATAAATGCAGGATCAGACTCAGCAATAATTGTTTCTGCAGCATTTAATTTTCCCGATAAAAATGAATGACTAATAGTTTTTTTATCAATAGATAAAGCAATTGCTTTTCGAACATTAGCTGATGATAATATTGCATCCTCTGTATTAAAAAATAAAGCTTGAAACAATGGCGCACTTTTAAAATGAACTTTAAAGTCTTTCAAAGATGGGTCTGATTCAAATTGAATTGCCAAATCTGGTGGAAAACCAATACTTGCAACTGCATTTAAATCATGACTTAACAAATAACTTTTTAAAGTCGCTGTGTTTGGTACTAATTTAACAATGATTTTTTTGGTTTGAGGTTTTTGTCCCCAAAAAAATGGATTTTCTTCTAAAACAACGTGGCTACCCAATTTAATTTCAGTAATTTGGTAAGGGCCTGAATAGAGCCCTTTTTGCGTGGGATTCGTAACATATGTCGAACTTTGTTCATAGGCTCCAGATTTAGTATTTTTAGTTTCAAAAATAGCTCGCTCTAAATGTGCTGGTAATAGTGGTGGTAAATCACGATCAAAGGTCCACGAATCGTCGACGTAGGTCACTTCACATTTTTTATTATCTTTACTATCGATTTTTATATTTTCAATTTTAGAATAAACATTTTGTTCTGTTTTAGAAACATTTGGACTAAGACCAACGCGCCACCCAAGCTCCCAATCTGCACATGTCACCGGAGTGTTGTCAGACCATACAGCATTCTTTTTTATTTCCCAATGAGCTACGACTTTTTTGACTTGCCCGATTTGAACAGTCTTTGCCAATTTGTTTTTAAGACTTGGAACTACAACTGCTAAATCAGCAATGACGGCACCTTTATCATCGCGATAAACCATATCTCTGAAAAGAAAATGTAATAATGATTCTGTTGCTGAAGTTTGCGTAGTTACCGGATGAAAGACATCCCACTCCTGCACAATGCCCAACTTAATTGGCTCTGTTGTATTTGCATTCACATTTTCTGTAATGCCAGCAATGGCCAGCATCAGGTTAACTATTAAAAAAGAAATTAATTTTTTGTTTTTATTCATACTGACAAACTAAACCAAATACTAGTTTCACACAAATTCTAAAACTAATAGAATCGAAAAATTGTGATTAATAATATGTTGCGATAATGTACTCTCAACAACTCAACTTAGGATGATTATGAAACCCATTGATATATTTTGCATGGCTAATCAAGATCGCAGTGATCGCGTTCGTTGGTTGCTCGAAGAACTAAATGTTCCTTACAAAGATCACTATCTCAAGAAAAAAAATGGCGAACTGAACAGTGAAAGCTATAGAAAAATAAATCCAATGGGCCGCGTACCGACCATAGTTGATCAAGACCAAGTGGTTTTTGAATCAGCCGCTATTTGCATTTATTTGGCCGATAAATACAAAACCTCTATTCAGCTTGCACCAGATTATAATTCAAAAGAACGTGCTGAATACTTACAGTGGATGGTTTGGTCAACAGCCAGCTTGGAATGTGTTATCGCACGTATGTTTACTCACGTAGCAACCGAACAGCAAAAAAACGAAACTCATCAATTCGTTAAAGAACAATGCGAAATTTTCAAATTAGCTTTAAATCCTATCCTAGAAAAACAAGACTACATTTTAAAAAGTGGATTTTCCGCAGCCGATATCATGTTAGCCGCTGTTATTCCCGGAGCATGGGATTATTTAGTTGAACCTAATCCTGCGATTAAAAAGTACATGGAAAGATTAATGAGTCGTTCAGCCGCTATTAAAACAAAAGTTTTTGAAATGCCTGACTCACATTAGTATCGAAGAAATAAAAAAGGCCGGTTTTTAATACCAGCCTTTTTCTTAGAAATTTGGTTTCGATTAACTTATCTTAAAGTTACACGGAATGAAGCACGGCATCCACGATCAACCCACACACGTGAATGATCATAACCCCACGAGCGACCCAATTCACATGGTGAATTTGATCTTTGGTTAACCAATTGCACATCGATAACTTGTCCGCCAACTTCACAAGAATTAAAAAGCTTTAAGTTACTATCACATTGTACAATTGTTGTTCTAACTGGGCTATATGGAGGGTATCCACCGCCATGTCCGCCACCGTGACCACCACCATGATGTCCATCATCATATCCACCACCATTTGATACTGTTACTTCGATATCAGCGCGACATCCATCCATAACAATAATATTTGATCTATCGATACGAACATTTGCTCCCATTACACACGAAGCATTTGATAATTGTCTTGCAATACGAGCATCTAGTATTCTACCGCCAACGCGGCAAACAGCCGGAGCAGGTCCAAAATTTTCACAACGCACAACTGTTCTATATGTGCTATTACCGTAGCCGGGGCCCGGTTGCGGTTGATAAGGATTGTTAGGATAGTACGGAGCTGGTTGTGGTTGGTAAGGATTTAGATCATGGCTGTCACCTGGAACTAAATAGGCATTTGCAGTTGCTGACAACAAAAGTGCTAAAGTTACTAAAATTTTTTTCATTTATCCCCCTGATAAAATTAATTACGGTTCGTTAGGGGATATAGCAAACGCAAGACCAAAAAATTCAGAAACTTTTTGACACCAAATCACGAGCTATTCTTTTCTAGGAATACCCATATCATCTATATTAGCTTTAATAATTTTTATACTATTTACATGCGCTGAAGAGATCGCCATTTGCACCAGCCAGCCTTGACGTTCAGGCCCGGCATCATAACCATCAAAAACAAAATTGCCTAAGCTCCAAATAATAGGCTTACCCTCGATAAAAGAGACCCCTTGAGTCACATGCGGGTGAGCCCCGACGATCGCATCAGCACCATTTTGCATCATGAGCCGAGCTAGTCTCATTTGATCTACACTTGGAGTAACTTCGCTTTCCCATCCCCAATGCATAAAAGGTATAACTATATGAGCACCGTCTTTTCTAGCTTGTTTAATGTTTTCAATAATATCGTCTTCATCTGCCCAAGCAATACCAGGTCTACTATGTCCAGCCGAAAATGATCTCGGCTTGTAGTGATTAAGACCAATAATAGCAATTTTGATATTGTTCTTATAAATCCAGTATGGTTGATGTGCTTGTCGCTTATTAAACCCACCACCAAAATAAGAAACATTATACTTTTTTAAATTATTCAGAGTATCTATAAATCCTGTTTCACCATAATCACCAGTGTGGTTATTAGCTAAGCTTACTGCATTGAAATATTTTTGAATGAACTGCAAGTGATCAGGGTTTGCTTTAAGTACTATCGGCTTAAGGGGTATTTTACTATCAGATAATGTGTAAGGGCTTTCTAAGTTAGCAATATTAAAGTCAGCTTCTGAGAAAATTTTTTGCCAATCTAAAAAAGGATCTTTTTTTTGACTGATATACTTATCTGCTCCCCACGCTAAAAGTACATCTCCAACAAAATTAACTCGCACCTCAGGATGTTGTTTATTGTTCAACCCGGGATGTTTCCAAGCCGTGATAGAGTGATCAACTTTGATTTCTATTTTTTGATGGTTCGTTTTTTGTTTGCGAGAATATTCACAATAATATTTATACTCAGCATCTGAAAATGGCTCGTAAATTTTTTGTAACGATGTAAAACCATATTCTGCTGCACTTTGATTATTTGACAAAGTGTAAAGACCCTCGTGAATAATACGATTGGTGTTATTTTCAGTACTATAAATTTGAAAACGTAATTTATTTTTGAGTGAACCGACTAATTGAATTTCGGTTCTATAGTAATCACTGACTTGAGTTACTATTGGATCGTTTTTATCTTTACTATTTATAGCATTGTTTATCGTTATGATTTTTTCTTCGCCGCCATAAAAATAATGACAATCAATCGAGGTCCTCAAATTATTTTTCTGAGCATGAGCTACAATTTGAAAAGCACTAAGCAAAACTAGCAATAAACAACTATAACGATTCATTGCTCAACTTTAAACTAAATCAAAGTGAGCGACAAAAAAATAAATTTAAAAAAGGTAACCAACTCCTAGCGTTGTAATCTGCGTCGTGTTTTTAGGTTCATAGTAATACTTGCCATCTGCTTTTGAATAAACTGATTCGGATTCAGCTACATTCCAACGACGAATACCTATTTTAGCAGTAATAACGTCAGAGCTCGTTAGCTTATATTGCAAAGAAATGTCTCCACCGAGAGAGCTTCCACCAGAAGCGAATTTAAAATAAACGTCATCGTATGCTGGATTCCAGTCACTCAAATGTGTATTCACTCCACCAGAAAACAATGTCTCAATACCAAAATCAAAAACTACAGTAGTCTGATCATTAACCACAACATCAATGTAAGTACCTAAAGAATAATAGTTATATATAATATCTCGAGCATAATCAGATTTTTCTGAAGGATTATTTGCCTGCAGTGTTTCTTTACGTCCTAAACCAGCATAAAAGTACACATCATTTTCCTCAGAAAGATCAGTCTTAATGCTAGCATCAGCTTTGAACTCTCTCACTTTGTAATCATTATTCGATTCATAAGCAGCATTAGAGTTCATCAAATGACCGTCGTATTTTAAATTGCCTGTCAAAAATTGCATATTGCCACGCAAAAGCACATCTGGATATACCGCAAACTGAATAGAAGCTTCAAGTCCCGTGAGTCGACCAGAATCTTTTATATCAACATCAGGTTCACGATACACAAAGCTTTGCCCTATGACACCAAGATGAACTTTCGTTGCTGGTAGTTCATGAACAACTTTTACTTGTGATATCTCGCTGACATTAACAGCGTCGTCAGCACTTGGAGTATAGCTTTCAATTTTATCATCTTGATCAGATTTACTTTTTGAATTGGCACTAGCTGCATTTGTAGTCGTGCTGATAAATAATACTAAGATCAAAAAAAATGCTGAAGTCTTCATAAAATCTCCGATATGCCCAACTTTTTATTACATTAAAGAAGCTGAGCATAGAAAATTTCTATTCTGCTGGCGCAATCTGTCGTATACTATATAAATTTTACGCAATTAAATTGAATCAAAAAATTTTACGTAATCTGAACTTTTAACAGGCTTAGAAAAGTAAGCATTCGCTTTTAAGCTTTTAGCTTGTTCTTTGTCTCGATCTGAATCCGAACTAGAAAACATTAATATAAAAGGAATTTCTGCAAATTCATTTATTGCACGCAATTTTTTTAGAACATCAAATCCACTCATTTTAGGCATGTTAATATCAAGTAAAACGAGTTCAGGCATATTTACTTCACGCAGCAGAACTCGCTGACAATAGTTTAAAAATTCCTCACCTGTTTTCATACAGATTAAAGTATTTTTACGGCTTGATTTTTCATAAAAAATTTGAATGAGATCTATCTGAGCAGGGTCATCATCCACAACTATAATAGGTCCGTCACCTTTAACTAAAGGCTTTAGATTATTTATATTTAATACAAATTCCTCATTCACAGCAAACCTCGAAAAAAAATATTATCTGTGTCATTCTATTAGGTCAATAACCTCAAGACTGATTGAAATTCTGTTAAAGAAAAATTGTTCAAATTTTAATGACGCTAAAACACATCCTATGAAACCTAACTATTTTTCATTGATTAAAAAAATGACTGTGATTATCTATTGAAATACTTAAAAAAGAAAAGCACTCCATGAAAGATTATAGCATTTTAGACAACCTTACAGACGGCGTTCAAATCATTAATTCAGAAATGAAATACATCTATCTGAATAAAAAATTACTAGCCGATATTCAAATGACCTCTGAAAGTATAATTGGTTATCGCATGCAAGATAAATTTCCCGGAATAGAAAATACCGAAATTTATCATGAAATTCAAACGTGTATGCAAACTCAAATAGCTAAAAGCATTACTAATGAATTTCAGTTTCCTGATGGTCGAAAAACATTTCATGAACTCAAAATTAGTCACATCGATGCAGGCGTTATCATTTTTTCAACAGATATTACTAGTTCTAAAAAAGGAGAATTGTTACTTCTGGAAACAAATCGCGAACTTGAAAGATTTGCTTTTTTATCTGCTCATAGCCTAAGAGAACCACTCAAGCATTTATCTATATTCTCAGATTTACTGTTAACTGATTATAAAAACAAAATGCCATCAGAGGCTGTTAAAGTTTGCCAAAATATTCATGACAAATCTGTTCAGATATCACAAATCGTAAGTGATTTAAGAGAACTTTCAGATATCGGAGATCAAAAACTAAGTCGCGTTCATTTTTCTATAACAGATGTTATGAAATCAATTCGCGAAAATGACTTGGCCGCTAGCCAAGATCACAATTTCAAAATTTTTGAACAACATATTTATGTTAATGCTTATATATCATTAGTTACATTGTTGCTTCGTGCTCTACTTAAAAATGCTTATCAACACGGAGATGGTCACATTGAATTTTCAGTCGACCAAAGTAAAAAAAATCCCGTATTCTGCCTTTCAAACAAAACTAATAGTACGAGTCTCAGTGAAAATATTTTTGAATCTAAGTTCATTCAACAAGAGCGCTTAGGTTTAGGAATAGCTATTTGCAAAAGAGTTATTGATCGCCATCACGGAACAATCTGGTCTGAAATTAGTAACCATATTATTTCAATATATTTTACGCTAAATGCTCACGAAAACTAATTTGTAAAAACAATAAATTCTGTAAATATTTTAATCTGTATCTTTATAATGCACTATCTTGAGGAATTTTAAGACGCTCTTCATATTCTTTAATAACTTTAGTAAAAGCAGGTCGAGCTTCGCACTTTTGACGATATTTTTTTATATTTGGATACGGATCTAAAACTTCTGTTTTACGAATCTCGCGTAAAACACAAGTTAAAGCTATGTCGGCAACAGTGAAATCATCACCTGTTATAAACTCTTGAGATTCTAACATCAGGTCAATTGTCGGAAAAAACCTATTCAGTATATCCACGTACCAAGGACGCAATGCTAACATATTGGGGTTTGAATCGCCTTGCAAATCTGCAAAAAAAACAGGTAATGCAAAAGGTTCTATATTATTTAATGATGTAATTAACCAACGATATACTTGTGCTCGCGATTTCAAATCATGTGGAATCAATTTTCCTGATTTTTCCGCAAGATAAAGTAAAATTGCTCCTGATTCTGCTAAAATATAACCATCATCATCTATTACGGGTACTTGCTTAAACGGATTAATCTGGCCAAATTCTATTTCGTCTTGCAGACCATTAGATCCGCAATCAAGAGCCATGGTCTCATAAGAAATTCCACACTCTTCTAAAGCCCACATAGCACGTATATCACGAGTATATCCCCATAAAAATGGCGGTAGTGATTTAAAAACATATACTTTCATAGATTCACGTCCTTATTTTAGATAATAGTAGTCCAGATACTGAATTCAAAATCGTACTCTATATCACATTTCGATACTAACCATTTACAGACACAGCTTCAGTCTAAATCTCACTTTCTGAATTTACAATCTTCGAAAGAGTGAGCATTTTTCTTGACCAATCACTTGATTTTGTCAGATGTAAATGTCTGGTTGTCATAACCCAAGCATGATCTAAGCTTTTCATAGACACACTTTGTCTTGCAGCAACAAGAAACTTCCATAAACCACGTCTGCGATACCGTTTACTAATCGCACCACAATACAAATAGCTCCCGTGTTTACCTGAAGCTACTAACCCCCCACCAACCGCTATAGATTTTGAATTATAAATAATCACGAGATGTACATTTTGGTTAATTTTGCGGTGTAACTTGTCTAAATTAGCCATAAAAATATCTGATGACATAAATGTCTCGCGCATAATTTTATGAAAGTCTTTATAAAGTTCAGGATCAAAATATTTTCCAACACGAAAAGAATATCCTTTAGGAATTTGCAATGGCATAGGCTTTTCCCATACACATACCCACATAGGATTTTTCTGCCGATAATTCCATCCGCCATTTTTAACCTGAACTCTAATTTTATTAAGATCGAAGTACGAGTCTTGAACTAAATTAAGATAAGGCATATTTGAACAGAACGGATCTTTAAAAATGTTTCTTTTGAAATAATTCTCGATCATTACCAAGAGTTTTGAATCAAACTGAGTCTGGTTGATAAATATTGGCGTCATGACAGAGTTACGCCAAAATGGACATAAAAAATAACTTATATCAGCGTTACGTATATAAGTTTGGGCTCCAAGTCCTTCGTAGCAACGAGATATTTTGTCAATTTTATTTTTAGAAAGTTTTTTCATTTGAATTAGATTCGACCTTTAATTGTAACCGTAGTCAATATAGGTTGAAATTTTATCGCGTCTTCACGTCGCTGTTAGAATATCTAAACTCGAGCTCTTTTAAAACGCTGGTTGATTATCTTTAAAAAAGACCGGTGAGATTCACTAACTTCTACAAGCTATTTATTCATATAGCTCGCTATTTGACAACTTCGCACAACTACGTAACGATAAAAAACTATGTCTAACAGCGTTTATCAAAAATTATTAGGCGACTCATTCCAAAAATTAAAACCAGTTTTAAGAAATTTTCACTCTGATACAGTTTCAAATCAAGCTGAAGGAAACGTCTCCATACAGCACGGAAAAACTTTCGTCGCACGATTAATCGCGAAAATTCTGGCATTACCGCAAATTGCAAACGACTGTCCGGTCAAATTAAATGTTAAATACACCGATGGCGAAGAAACTTGGAGTCGAACTTTTAATAACGTTAAAGCTGTTAGTCGACAAGTTGCTCAAGATGGATTACTGCGTGAGTTTGCGGGACCAGCTTCATTTGCTTTTAAAATTGAAAATCATCAAGGTAACTTGCATTTCAATTCAAAAAAATTCTGGCTATTTGGAGTACCTATTCCGTCACTAATAGCACCGCAAATTAAAGCTTCAGAAATTGCGAACGAGCATGATTGGCAAACAACAGTCGAAGTCAGTGCAAAATTCTTCGGAAGAATTTTATTTTATACGGGTAAGATCAAACCTGTATGATAGAAGTTCTACTTATTTTAATATTACAATCTCTTTTAGGCGGATTTGATACAATCTACTATCATGAATATCAACAACGTCTCGCTCTAAAGCCTTCTGCAGCTAAAGAATTATTATTACATGGAATACGTAGTATCATATATAGCATTATTTATATTTTACTAGCTTGGTTTGAACTTCGTGGAATTTTTGTTTTGATTTTGATATTATTTTTCTCAATAGAAATTATTATCACATTATGGGACTTTGTTGAAGAAGACCGATCTAGAAAGTTACCTGCCCCTGAGCGGATTATGCATTCAATAATGGGAATTATTTATGGCATTTTTTTGACCCTTATAGCACCCATTTTAAATTCATGGTGGCAAACCAAAACCGAAATTATATTTGTGCAGTACGGCCACATAAGTATTTTACTGTCTTTGATGTCTTTCGGAACTTTGACTTCAGGCTTAAGAGATTTAATGAGCTCCTTAACAAAAAAAGAATTTCCTAAAATTTGGACGAGGCTTTTATGACAGATTCACGTACTCCTCAATGGATGAAAATTACATTAATTTTAGCAGCTATCTATAATTTAGTATGGGGAGCTGGCGTTTTGTTTTACCCCACAGAAACAATTTCATTTTTGGGATTAGGTGACTTAAATCATATCCAAATTTGGCAATGCCTAGGAATGATCGTTGGAGTATATGGAATTGGATACGCTTGCGCAGCTAATAATCCTATCAAACATTGGCCTATTATTCTTGTTGGCTTTTTAGGAAAACTATTCGGCCCGATAGGCTTTTTGCACGCCGCATATAGCGGAGACTTACCTTGGAGATTTGGCCTATTAAATATCAGCAATGATTTAATTTGGCTTTTACCCTTCGCGATTATTTTACTAAAAGCTTTTAAGCAAAATACTACAGATTAGATTTAACTTTAAAAAAATTTAACGTTGTTCAGTAGAAAAAATCAATGCTTGATCTCCATGAGCTGGCAAAACTTTATAGGGATCAGCTCCTAACTCAGCGTCAGATCGCAGAACTCTACAAGAATCGACAATCTACAAGTAATTACTTATTTTGAACAAAAATCATCGCTGGCTAAGACATTCAAACATTGTCCTGTATCGTTTTTCATGCCTAAAAAGTTTAATGCGCGTCCATTGCCATAAAAAGTTCCCTGTCTTGGAAAATTATATGTCCATTTTTCCATTTTAACTGGCGCATGTGCATCTCCTCGACCACGAATCAAAATAGTCTGACCTTTACTAATAATTTTTTCAGATTGCTTCAGCCAATCGAAACAATTGTTTTTTTCTAATACCGTTGCACTGCTCACAGTTATGACCGTATTTTCATTATCTAATACATGAACCATAAATCCATATGGATTGGAATAGTCTCCCTCGTAGTCAGTTATAAATTCACATTCAATAATAATTCGATCAGATGTTACCTGGATATCTGTGCCTAATGCACTTTGCTTACTTGCATGATATTTCGAAGTCACACAACCAGATAAAAAGATTGATAATACTAAACCTAAAATTTTACTTTTCCGTAAGTAAGCCATATTCTTTCCTAAATTTTTCAATCGCATTGGTTTTCCATTTGCTCTTACTTTTTAACAACCCCTTATATTCTAAAATAATCTCTTCCGCACTTGCTGCTGAGCAATTCCTGTAGATTTAATATTTCCGGAAGGGTCTACATCAAAATCTGATTCACTTGCAATAAGAGCTTTAACTACATTAGGTTCCAATGGAGGATCGGTACTAAATTTTTAATTAAAAAAAATCCGTAATTTTCTTTTTTGTTTTCTTTGCCATACTTAACTACGACCTTTAGCCGCTACAGGAATCAAAGACGCAAATCGCTCACGTACTTCTTTATATTCAGGCTCTGCCTCGTACCCATTCGGATAAAGAATAATATCAGGACTTAACCCCATAAAAGCTGCAAGCTTTAAAGCGACACGAGGCCCTACCTCACGGCGATTCTTTTCTATCGCAGAAAAGTTAGCCTGTGAAATCTTACAAGCGTGAGCCATATCATCTTGCTTAATATTAAAGTTAGCGCGAAATGCTTTTATCAAATCACCAGTCGTTTTAGCGGCTTTAAAAATATCGATAGGTTTTTTATTTACCTTTTTCATTTTTTACGACCTTTCTTATAATCATGCTCATCAGTAATTCGAGCGATCTTAATCACAATTTTTTTATCAACGATTCGATAAATAATTCTGCCACGATTAGAAAATGCTGAAGATCTATAGCCAACCCACTCTCCAACCAAAGCGTGATCAGCCCATTTAAAATCTCCACGAATAGATTCAGGGCCATGAGCAGAGATTTGTTGAATCCAGGCATGAATAATTGCCTGATCATCAGCGCTTAGTTTTTTAGATTTAATAAGTGTAGCTACTTCTTTTTCAACTGCAGAATTTTCAAATTCAACTAACCACATATATACAATATGACATATCATTCTTGATATGTCAATTAAGACATGAAAAACTGTCTTGATTTAGGATTTTCATAATTTAAAATTCATTAATAACTTCAATAACTTAGAATCGAAAAATGGTGGGGAGATTGATTTCTTCCTAATGTTCAATAATTACAGCACTTTAAATTTAAATAAACTACAAATACCTACATTTATACCGTGATATGTTCCAGATTTAACAGGCCGACTTAGGGTTCTACTCAGTTAGTGGTGGAATGCTAGGCGTTAGAGTTTAGATAAAAAGGATCCAATTAATTCAAGAACTTTCTAGAATTTTAGTTATCGAAGCTAAATTTTAGGAGGTATGAAATAATGGA
>Ga0255217_1000033_pt1 | contig 62961 bp, 61 predicted proteins | sample Miss_Atlam_RepB__FD_183046 | JGI IMG/M metagenome (GOLD analysis project Ga0255217, IMG submission 183046) | Freshwater microbial communities from Mississippi River, Louisiana, United States - Miss_Atlam_RepB_8d | ecosystem: Environmental > Aquatic > Freshwater > River | place: USA: Louisiana...
AGTTGCTCCTTCTCCGCTTCTTCTTTGCTCGGGAGGAGCGGGGCGTGCTCGCGGGGAAGCCCTTTAGGGGGCGCCTTCCCGTCCTGGCCTACGACCTGGAGAGGGAGAAACTCGCCTTCGGGCTTCTAACCGAGGGGGTTTCCTTAAAGCTTCCCGAACTCCTCTTCGCCGCCCTCCTGGAGGCGAACCCCTCCCGAAACCCCAGCACCCCCTGCCCTGGAGGGACGCCCCTTGTCCTTCCCTGGGGAGAGGGAGAGGTCCACCTGTGCGCCCCACGGGGGGCCCCGGGGCTTGGATGGGCGGAGCTCCGTCTCCTAAGGGTGAGGGCGCGGACGTTGAAGGTGGAGCCCCCCGTGCCCCTTGCCCGCCTGGGGGAGCTTCTGGAGGACGGGGCGGCGTTTCCCCATCTCTTCGGGCCCCGGGTGCCGCCGGGCCTCGCCCGGAGTCTCCTGGAAGCACCCATCACCCGGGAGACGGCGGCGCTCCTGGACCACTTTCTGGAAGGAAGGTCTATCCCCTCAGGGCCCCCCACCGGCGGGCAGGGGCCGCTTTCCCCGCCTTCGGGAAGGGCGTGAAGCCCCTAGAGCGGGGCTCCGCTACGGAGCCGCCACGAAAACGATGGGGTTCCGATCCACATGGGTGCCGTCGCCGAGCTGGCCGCAATTGTTCGCCCCCACACTCCAGACCGTGCCGTCCTCTTTGAAAATGACGGTGAAGTCCCAGCCTCCGGTGGCCTCCCGTACCCCAGCGATGCCCTGAACCTGGACAAGCGTGGCGCGGCTTTGGTATCCCATCCCCTAGCTGCCCGCCGTTATTCTGGCCCCAGGCGAAAAGACGCCCATCTTCCCGTACGGCGAGCTTGTGGAAGTACCCTGCCCCCACCGCCCGGTAGCGGTGCAGACGGTGACGCAGCACTTGAACGCTCAACGAAACGTAATCGGTCAACACACCTGAGACTGGGGGGGCCGACTCCTCTTGCATCTTAGCTATGTGCCTGTCCGGGTTCAGAGAACCCCACAAAAATCGCGACTTGACTTTCTGCTTGGCCCAGCACCCACGCACATGAAGGTTGGGGATGGACCGGGGCGGAAAGCCCCCTCAGGCCACTAGAAGCCGCTCCAGGAGGGGCCCGGCGGCGCGGGGCAGGAAAGTTCTTTCCATACTTGAATGATAGTCATTCAATAGCGGAAAGACAATGCCATCTCTCAGGGAGATGGCAGAGGGGGAAGAGCCCCCACGACGAAGACCAGGGGGTTTTCCGGGGAGAGGGGGTCAACGCGGTAGGCTTCCCGCTCCCAAAGCGCCTGCCCCGTACGGTAGCGCCCGCCGAAGGCCACCTCCTCGGGCGGAACCTCTTGCCAGGAGGCCTTCCTCGCCTTCAGGTCAACCCGCAAAGACCGCCACACCGTCCACCTTCGGGCGGGTCCTCGCTCCCCACGATACCGGCCCGGGAGCCCGGAGTACCTCTTGAGGCCACACGCCCGCGAAGGGTCAAAGCATCAATCCCCTTACGGGGCTCAATCCCTTGCAACCCGGTTGTCAACGACGACCGGGAGATAAAGGGGCTCATGTCGCAATCCCCTTACGGGGCTCAATCCCTTGCAACGCGACCATCGTCGCCCGCCCTGACGGCGGACCTAAGCGGTCGCAATCCCCTTACGGGGCTCAATCCCTTGCAACCCTTGGAGAAGGCCTTGGAGAAGGTTTCCCCCACCCTGGTGTCGCAATCCCCTTACGGGGCTCAATCCCTTGCAACGGGACCCCCCAAAGAACCCCGTCCTGGACGGCGCCGCCAGAGGGGGGGTTTGTGAGAAAGATGAAGCTTGGAATATGCACACGGCGAATAACGGGGGTTTTTGAGGGTTTACACCGATAGAAAGCCACAAGAGGAAGGGACGATGAAAAGAAAAAGCGCATATTCGCCTTCCGCAAGGGAAAAACCGGCTTTCAAGATCCCCGTCCGGAGGTCCGGACAAAGGCATTATAGCACCTCGCTGAAACGGTGTACCCCGTCCAAAATTGCCCCAAAAAGCCCCTTTTCCACCTTACTTCGCTTTGTGAAAGCGTAAAAAACGCCCGTTCCGTCGTGTCAAGTACCCCCTAGCCCCGAAGGTAAAAGGGCGTGTTTGGGAAGGCGCGAACCTGGGCTAGAATGGAAGCCAGGCGGGGAAAGGAGGTTTTCCGTGGACCTTTTGGAGCGGCTCGGACTTGGAGGGCGGCGGGTCCTCATCCTCCACCACGACGACCTGGGCCTGACCCACGCCCAGAACGGGGCCTACCAGGCCCTGGGCCTCCCCACGGGGAGCGTGATGGTCCCAGGGGCCTGGGCGAGCGGGGTCAAGGGGGAGGACTTGGGGGTGCACCTGGTGCTCACCAGCGAGTGGCCCGCCCCCAGGATGCGCCCCCTCACCGAGGGGGAAAGCCTCAGGGACGAGGCGGGCTACTTCCCGGAAAGCCTCGAGGCCCTCTGGCGCAAGGCCCGCGCCGAGGAGGTGGAGCGGGAGCTAAAGGCCCAGATCCAAGCGGCGGCGAAGCTCTTCTCCCCCACCCACCTGGACGCCCACCAGGGAGCGGTCCTGAGGCCCGACCTCGCCGAGGTCTACCTGCGCCTGGCCGAGGCCTACCGGCTCGTGCCCCTCGTCCCCGAAAGCCTCGAGGGCCTCGGCGTCCCCCCTCCCTTCCTCCCCGAGCTGGAGCGCCTCCTCTACGAGACCCCTTTCCCCCAGGTGCGCTTCCTTGACCCCTACGGCCTCCCCCCGGAGGAGCGGCTCGGCTTCTACCTGGACCTCGCCCACCTCCCCCCGGGCCTCTACTACCTGGTCCACCACAGCGCCCTGCCCACCCCCGAGGGCCGGGCCCTCCCCGACTGGCCGACGCGGGAAGCGGACTACTTCGCCCTCTCCCACCCCGAGGTGCGCCGGGTCCTCGCCGAGTTCCACCCCCTCACCTGGCGCGCGGTGAGGGAGGCCCTTTTTTAAGGAGGCCGGGGCGATGAAGAAGCGGCGCTACGCCTCGGGACAGCTCGGCCTGACCCTTGTCTCCGAGAGCTTCGGCACCTACCTCGCCTTCTTCTACCTGGAGAGGCTCGGCCTCTCCGCCGCCCTCTACGCCCTGGCCCGGACGGTCTACGCCCTCTGGGACGCGGTGAACGACCCCCTCTTCGGCCACCTCTCGGACCGGACCAAGACCCCGTGGGGCCGGAGGCGGCCCTGGCTCCTCCTCGGCGTCCCCCTCTTCCTCCTCGCCTACCTCCTGGTCTTCTGGGTGCCCGACTGGGCCCGCTCCCCGGCCGTCCTCCCCTACTACTTCGCCCTGGCCATCCTCCTCTACGAGACCCTGGCCACCGTGGTCTGGACCAACCACGGGGCCCTCTTTCCGGAGATGTTCCGGGGCCTCAGGGAGCGGGCCGAGGCCGCCGCCTTGAAGCGGGGGGCGGAGCTTCTGGGCCTCATCCTCGGCATCGCCCTCGCCCCCATGGTCTACGCCCGGGTGGGGTTTTTCGGCATGGCCCTCCTCTTCGCCGGGCTGGCCCTTCTGGCCTTCCTCTACTTCTTCCCCGGGATCCGGGAGGACCCCCGGGCGGGAAGCGGCCTGGGGCTTTGGGCCTCCTTCCGGCTCGTCCTGGCCAACCGGGCCTTCTGGGTGGTGGCCCTCGTGGGCCTCCTCTTTGAGTTCGGGCGCATGGCGCTCCAAACGGCCATCCCCTTCTACGCCAAGCACGCCCTGGGCCTGGAGGAAGGGGCCACCACCTTTCTCTTCGCCGCCGTCTTCCTGGCGGCCCTCCCCTCCGCCCTCCTCTGGGGGCGCCTGGCGGGGGCCTGGGGGGCAAGCGGGCCTGGCGGCTGGCCCACCTCCTCATGGGCCTCTCGGCCCTCCTCCTCTTCCTGCCCCAAGGCCTCCCCGCGGCCCTCCTCGCCGGGGCCCTGGTGGGGGCGGGGTTCGCCGGGGTGCGGGTCACGGGGGAGGTGGTGATGGCCAAGGTGATTGACTTGGACGCGGAGCGCACGGAAACCCACAGGGAAGGGGCCTACTACAGCCTGGTGGGGCTTTTGGGCCGGGCCGCGGGCGCCCTGGTGGGGCTCGCCTTCGCCCTCCTCACGCCCCTCTTCGGCTACGTGAGCGGGGAGAACCCGGGGCCGAACCCCGAGGCGGCCTTCCGCTTCCTGGTGGCGGTGGTCCCCGGGACGGCCATCCTCCTCGCCTACGCCCTCACCGCCCTCTTCCCCCATGAGGTCAAGGAGTGAGGATGCGGCTGGACCCCAACCACCCCAGGCCCACCCTCCAGCGCCCCGGCTGGCGGAGCCTCGAGGGCCACTGGGACTTCGCCCTAAGCGAGGCCGAGGCGCCCGGCGGGGTGCGGTTTGACCGGAAGATCCTCGTCCCCTTCCCCCCCGAGGCCCCGGGAAGCGGGGTCGGGGAGGCCTGGGTGGGGGTGGCCTGGTACCGGAAGGTCCTGCGGGCCAAGCCCCGGCCGGGACGGCGGCTTTTCCTCCGCTTCGGGGCCGTGGACTACCGGGCGGAGGTCTTCGTGAACGGGGTGCGGGTCCTGGAGCACGAGGGGGGGCACACCCCCTTCGGCCTGGACCTCACCCCCTTCCTGGAAAGGCCCGTGGAGGTCCTGGTGCGGGCCGAGGACGACCCCCTGGACCCGGAAGCCCCCCGGGGCAAGCAGGCCCTGGGGGAGCCCGGGGGCATCTTCTACCCCCGCACCACCGGGATCTGGCAGCCGGTCTGGCTGGAGTGGGTGCCGGAAAGCCACATCGCCGCCCTGCGCCTCACCCCGGACCTCAAGGCTCTGGGCTTCCACCTCGAGGTCCAGGCCCATGGCGAGGGGGAGGCGGTGGAGGTGGCCCTCTTCCCCGGGGTGAGAGGGGAGGCCCCCCTTGGGGAGGCGCCCTGGCTGGAGGCCCGCTTTCCCCTCCTCGGGGGGAGGGCCTCCGGGTTCCTCGGCCTCCCCGCGAAGGGGAACCCGGAAGGCCTCCTCTGGCGGCCGGAAACCCCCGTCCTCTTCCCCTTGCGCCTCCGCCTCCTCTCCGGGAGGCGGGTCCTGGACGAGGTCTACAGCTACGGGGGGCTCAGGGAGGTGGCCGCCCAAAAAGGGGTCTTCCTCCTCAACGGGGAGCCCTACTTCCCCAGGCTGGTCCTGGACCAGGGGCTCTGGCCCGAAGGCCACCTCGCGCCCCCAAGCCTCGCCGCCCTCCGGCGGGACGCGGCGCTCGCCAAGGCCCTGGGCTTCAACGGGGTGCGCAAGCACCAGAAGGTGGAGGACCCCCGCTACCTCCACCTGGCGGACCGGCTCGGCCTCCTCGTCTTCGCGGAGATGCCGAGCTTCTTCCGCTTCTCCCCCAAGGCGGCCCGGCGCTACCTCGCCGAGCTCGCCGAGGCCCTGGAGCGAGACCGGAACCACCCCAGCCTGGTGGCCTGGATCCTCTTCAACGAGGGCTGGGGCCTCACCCCCTGGCGGGCCGAGACCCTGGCCTTCCTCCAGGGGGCCTTCCTCCTGGCCCGCGCCCTGGACCCCACCCGCCTCCTCGTGGACAACGACGGCTTTGAGCACGGGCCCTTTTGGGACCTCCTCACCGTGCACGACTACGCCCCTCCGGAGGTCCTGGCCCGTAGGTACGGGGAAGGCCTCCCCGAGGCCCCCATGGGCCGCCCCCTCGCCCTGGCGGGCCTTCCTCCAGGGGTGCGCCCCTTCCTCTCGGAGTTCGGAGGGCTCAGGCTCAAGGGGCCGGGCCCGGGCTGGGGGTACCGGGAGGCGGAGGACGAGGAGGCCTTCCTGCGGGAGGCGCTCCGCTACCTGGAAACCGCGTGCGGAAGCCGCCTGAGCGGGTTCTGCTACACCCAGCTCTACGACACCTTCCAGGAGGAGAACGGCCTCCTGGACTTCTGGCGGAGGCCCAAGGTGCCCCCCGAGAGGGTCCGGGCCTTCCTGGAGGGTTGCGAGGCGAGGCGGCTTCTCGCGGAGTAGGGAGGTGGAAGGTGGCTGTTCCCGGAAAAGGCCTTGGGAAGAAGCTCTGGAGCGCGGCGGAGATGGCGGCCCTCCTGGGCCCCGGCATCCTCCTCCTCGCCGTCCGCTACGCCCGGGAGCGGGACCGCTGGACGCCCCGGGACCCCCTTCCCCCCTGGCAGGGGGTGGGGAGGGTGCAGGGCCTCGAGGCCATTCCCGGCGGGGTGAGGGTGCGCTTCGCCGAGGCCGAGCTGGAGGCGGTCTTCCTGGGGGAGGACCTCCTCCGCCTCACCTGGTCCCCCGGGGAGGCCCTGCCGCCCTACGCCCTGGCCGAGGAGGCCTCCCCCCTAGAGCCCGAGCGCCTCCAGGGGCCGGACGGGGTCCTTCTCCTCCGCACGCGCCGCCTCGCCCTCGCCCTCGGGGAGGAGGGCCTGGAGGTCCGGGACAGGGAGGGCAGGCTCCTGCGGCAGGAGGCCTACCCGGAGCGGGCGGGAAGGGCGTGGCGGCACCGGGTCCGGCTCGCGCCCGGGGAGCGGGTGCTGGGCCTGGGGGAGCGGGCCCACCCCCTGGACCGCCGGGGCGGGGCCTTCCGGCTTTGGAACCGGGACCCGGGGGGAAGCTACGGCCCCGGGGAGGACCCCCTTTACCTCTCCGTCCCCGTCTGGCTCTCCCTCCTGCCCCAAGGGGGGTACCTGGCCTTCTACGAGAACCCCGCCGAGGGCTTCGCCGACCTCCGGGGGGAGGAGGCCTGGGTGGGGTTCTTAGGGGGGGCCTTCCGCTACTACCTCATCCCCGGCCCCCTGGAGGCGGCCCTGTCCCGCTACGTGCGCCTCACGGGCCTTCCCCCCATGCCCCCCCGCTGGGCCCTGGGCTTCCACTACGCCCGCTGGGGGCTCAGGACCCGGGAGGAGGTGGAGGAAAGGGTGGCGGGCTTTCTGGAACGGGGCCTCCCCTTGCGGGCGGTGCACCTGGACATCGACTACATGCGGGGCTACCGCGTCTTCACCGTGGACGAGGGCCGCTACCCCGACCTTCAGGGCCTGGTGCGGGGTTTCCAAGAGAAGGGGGTGCGCACCGTCCTCATCCTGGACCCCGGGGTGAAGGCGGAGAAGGGGTTCCCCCCTTACGAGGAGGGCCTGAGGGAGGGGCTCTTCTGCCGCCTCCCCTCCGGGGAGGTGGTCCGGGGCCCGGTGTGGCCGGGGCTCGCCGCCTTCCCCGACTTCACCGACCCCAAGGCCCGGGCCTGGTGGGGGGAGAAGCTCAAGGGGTTTCTGGAGATGGGGGTCGCGGGCTTCTGGCTGGACATGAACGAGCCCGCCCTCTTCGCCGCCTGGGGGGAGCCCACCCTGCCCGCAAGCGCCCGCCACGCCCTCGAGGGCCAAGGGGGGGACCACCGCCTCGCCCACAACCTCTACGGCCTCCTCATGGCCCGGGCGAGCTGGGAGGGGTTCCGGAAGCACGCCCCAGAACGCCGCCCCTTCCTCCTCACCCGGTCGGGCCACGCGGGGGTGCAGCGCTACGCCTGGACCTGGACGGGGGACGTGGAGAGCACCTGGGAGGGCTTGAGGACCACCTTGCGGGCCCTCCTGGGCCTTTCCCTCTCCGGGGTCTACTTCGTGGGCTCGGACATCGGGGGCTTCAGCGGCAACCCCTCCCCCGAGCTCTACCTGCGCTGGTTCCAGATGGCGGCCCTCACCCCCTTCTTCCGCCTCCACGCCGCCCGCTGGACCAAGCGCCGGGAGCCCTGGCGCTTCGGGGAGGAGGTCCTGGAGGGGGTGCGGCGGGCCATGGCCCTGCGGGAAAGCCTCCTCCCCTACCTCTACACCCTGGCCCACCGGGCAAGCCGGGAGGGGAAGCCCCTCCTCAGGCCCCTCTTCCTGGAGGGGGGGCCCTACACGGAGGAGGCCTTCCTCCTGGGGGAGGCCCTCCTGGTGGCCCCCGTCCTGGAGGAGGGGGCGCGGGCCAAGGAGGTGCCCCTGCCCAAGGGCGGCTGGTACCCCTGGGGGGAGGACCGGGCCCTCCAGGGCCCCACCTGGGCGCGGCTTCCCGCCCCCCTGGACCGGATCCCCCTCCTGGTGCGGGCCGGGACCGTCCTTCCCCTCCTGGAGGAGGGCGGCCTGGCCCTCCACCTCTACCCGGGGGCGGAGGGGGCGGAGGGCCGCCTCTACTGGGACGAGGGGGAGGGGGAAGGCCCTTATAGGCTGGACCGCTTCCGCCTCCTCCCGGCCGAGGGGGGCTTCCGCCTCCTTTGGCAGGGGAAAGGGGAGCTCCCCTGGCCGTGGGCAAGGGTGCGGCTTAGGCTTTTCGGCAAGCGGCTCCTCAGGGCCCACGTGGAGGGGGAGGCCCACGCCGCCGAGGAGGGCGGGGTCCTCCTCCCCCCTTTCCGCGAGGCCCTTTTGGAGGTGGAGGGATGAGGGTGGAGAAGGCGTGGTTTCTGGCGGATGGGGCAGAGGCCCCGGAGGGGCTTCCCGAGGGAGGCTTCCGGGAGGTGGCCCTGCCCCACCAGTGGAGCCTGGAGGGGGTAGAGGCGGAGGTGGGCTGGTACCGCCTCGCCCTGCCCGAGGCGGGGCCCAGGCGCTTCCTCCTTTCCTTTGGGGACTACTACCAGGAGGCCTGGCTGGACGGGACCTACCTGGGCCGGCACGAGGGCTACTTCTTCCCCTGGGTCCTGGAGCTTCCCAAGGGGAAGGAGCTCTTCCTAAGGGTCTCCGCCCCCAAGGAGCCCCTCGGGGTCTGGCCCCGGTTCAAGCGGCAGATCAAGGGGGTCTTCGGCCAGCACGACTGCCGCCCCGGGGGGACCACGGCGAGGGGCCAGGAGCGGGGGACCGGGGGGCTATGGGGCGGGGTGGAGGTCTGGGCCCGGGAGGAGGTGGCCCTCCTGGGCCTCGCCCACCGCCTCTTCCCCCGCGCTGGGGGGTGGCGGCTTTGGGTGCGCCTTCTGGTGGACGCCCAAAGGCCCTTCCGCGAGCGGGCGCGCCTCTTTCTCGTCCCGGCGAACTTCCCCGGGGAAGCCCTGGAGCGGGAGGCGGTCCTCGAGGGGGAGGCGGGGCGGGCCTGGCGGGAGGTGGTCTGGGACCTGCCGGAGATGCCGCTTTGGGAGGTGTGGGAGCGGGGCTTCCCCCACCTCTTCCGCCTCGAGGCGGACCTCCTCGGGGCGAGGCTTGGCGTCCCCCTGGGCTTCCGCACCGTGGAGGTGGACGGAGAGGGCTGGCTCCTTCTGAACGGGAAGCGGCTCTTCCTGCGGGGGACCAACGCCATCCCCACCCAGTGGCTCGCCGCCTACTCCGAGGCGATGGCCCAAAAGGACGTGGCCCTCCTCAAGGAGGCGAACCTGAACGCCGTGCGGGTCCACGCCCACGTGACCCACCCCGCCTTCTACGCGGCCTGCGACCGGGAAGGGGTCCTGGTCTGGCAGGACTTCCCCCTGCAGTGGGGCTACGCCCCGGACGAGGCCTTCGCCCAGGAGGCCCTGCGCCAGGCCCGGGCCATGGTGGAGGTCCTGGGGGCCCACCCCAGCGTCTACCTCTGGTGCGCCCAGAACGAGCCCACCCACAACCGCCACGCCCTGGGCCCCCTCCTCGCCGCGGCGCTAAGGGCGGCGGACCCCACCCGGCCCGTGAAGGAGGCCTCGGACTTCCGCGAGCACCCCTACCCCGGCTGGTACCGGGGGCATTACCGGGACTTCCTCGCCCTCCCCGGGGCCCCCCTCCCCTCGGAGTTCGGGGCCCAGGCCCTGCCCCGGGCGGAGCTCCTAAGGCGGGTCCTGGGGGAGGCCGCCTGGCCCCCAAGGTGGGAGGTCTGGGCCTACCACAACTTCCAGCCCCACGAGACCTTCCGGGTAGCCAGGGTGGAGATGGGGGAAAGCCTTGAGGAGTTCGTGGAGCGCTCCCAGGACTACCAGGCGAGGCTTATAGAGTTCGCCGTCCACGCCTACCGGAGGGCCAAGGGGAAGGTGGTGGGCTACTTCCAGTTCATGTTCGTGGAGCCTTGGGAGGGGATCACCTGGGCGGTTTTGGACGTGGAGCGGGTTCCCAAGAAGGGCTTCTTCGCCCTGAAGGAGGCCAGCAGCCCCGTCCTCCTCTCCCTGGTGCCCTACCGGGAGAGGGTGGAGGTGGGCGGCCCCCCTTGCAGGAGGCCTGGCTCGTAAGCGACCTGGACCGGCCCTTAAGCCTCCGGGTCCGCCTCCGCCTCGAGGGCCCCGCCACCCTCCTCCTCCACGAGGAGGAGATCGCCCTGGACGCGGGGGAGGTGCGGCGGTTTTTCAGCCTGGGGGAGCTTTGGGAAAGCCCCCTAGAGGCCCAGGCCCGCTTCCTGCCCCTGCAGGAGGCCCTGGCCCGCATCCCCCCCGGGGCCTACCGCCTGGTGGGGGAGGCCTGGGAGGGGGAGAGGCTCTGGTCCCGCCACGTCCTCAGCGTGGAGTACCTGGAGCCCATCCTACCCCTGGAGGTGGCCTGGTGATGCCGCCCCACCTGGCCTACGCCCTAGGGGGCCTGGGCCTCACCCTCCCCGCCCAAACCTTCGGCACCTACCTGGCCTTCTACTACCTGGATCGCCTGGGGATGCCCGCGGGCGCCTTCGCCCTGGCCCGGCTCATCTTCTCCGTGTGGGACGCGGTGAACGACCCGCTTTTCGGCTACCTCTCGGACCGCACCCGGACCCCGTGGGGTCGGAGGCGGCCCTGGCTCTTCCTCAGCCTGCCCTTTTTGCTCCTCGCCTTTTACCTGGCCTTCAGCGTGCCGGAGGCCTTCCGGAAGGGGACAAGGCTCTTCTGGTACGGCCTTTGGGCGATGCTCCTCTTTGAGACCTTCTCCGCCCTGGCCTGGGTCAACCACGCGGCCCTCTTCCCCGAGCTCTTCCAAAGCCGGGAGGAGCGGGCCCGGGCCAACGCCTGGCGCCAAGGGTTTTACTTCCTGGGCCTCACGGCCAGCATCGCCCTGACCCCCCTGGTGTACGCCGCCCTGGGCTTCCCCGGCATGGCCCTCCTCTACGGGGCCGTGGGGGGCGGGCTCGTCCTCCTCTTCCTCCTCTCGGTGCGGGAGGACCCCAGGGCCCGGGAGGCCGAGCCCCTCCCCTTCGTCCCCGCCTTCCGGTACACCCTGGGAAACCGCGCCTTTTGGATCTACGCCCTGGCGGCGCTTTTTCTCCTCTTCGCCGTGGGCCTCTTCGCGGCGGCCATGCCCTTCTACGCCAAGCACGCCCTGGGCCTGGGGGAGGAGGCCACCGCCCTGCTCTTCGCCTCGGTCCTCCTCGCCGCCCTGCCCTCCGTCTCCCTCTGGGCCCGCCTCGCCGGCGCCTTGGGGCCCAAGAGGGCCTGGCTTTGGGCCATCGGCCTCCTCGCCCTCGGGGCCCTCCTCCTCCTCTGGCCCCGGGGGCTCCTCGAGGCCCTGCCCGTGGGGGTCCTGATCGGGACAGGCTTCGGGGGCGTACTCGTCCTCGGGGACGTCCTCCTGGCGGAGGTCATTGACCGGGACGCCGCGGCCACGGGGAGGCGGCGGGAGGGGGTGTACTACAGCGTCTACGGCTTCATCAACCGGCTCTCGGGGCCCCTGCAGGCCCTCGCCTTCGCCCTCCTCACGCCCCTCTTCGGCTACGTGAGCGGGGAGAACCCGGGGCCGAACCCCGAGGCGGCCTTCCGCTTCCTCATGGCCGTGCCCCCCTTCGCGGCAAGCCTCCTGGCCCTGGCCCTGGCCGCGCGGTTTCCCTACGGGGCAAAGGGGTGAGGCGCGGGGGCCTGCCGGGCCCTGGAGGCCGTGGCCCCCTCCCCGTCCGCTGGCGCCGGGTGCGCTGCGGCAACAAGGGGCGCCGGAAGCGCCCCCAGGGGCCCTACCCCTACCTCCGGGTGAAGCGGGACGGGAAGGGGCGCTGGCAGTACCCGGGCAAGGGCCTGACGAGGGCTTCGCCCGGGCCGGGGCCTTCCGGAGGGCCCTGGCCCGCTACCGCAGGACCCCGGAGGGGATCCTGGCCATCCGGGAGGGCCTCGAGGCCCTGGGGCGGGGCTGGCCCTTTGGGGGCCCGCACCAGAGCCTCCCCGCGGCCTCGGTTCGGGCATCCCGAGGGGCGGCCCCTTAGCCCCCGAGCTCCCGGAGGAGGGCCTCCACCTCGGGGGAGGGCCTCTCCCCAAGCTCCTCCCAAAGCCTCCGCCGGTAGCGCTCCAGGTGGGCGAGGGCCCGGGCCCGCTGCCCCCGGGCGAGGCAGCGTTCCACCAGGGGGAGGAGGGCCTCCTCGTCCAGGGGGTCCAGCTCCAGGAGGCGCTCCAGGTACCTGGGCTCCCCCTTCTTGAGGAAGAGGGCCCGCACCCGGTGGAAGACCTCCTCCCGCTTCCGGTCCAGGAGGGGGTGGTCCAGGCCGGGGAAGAGGGGCTCCCGGTAGAGGGCGAAGGCGGCCTCCGCGTCCTCCCGCCTCAGGGCCTCCTCCAGGGCGTGGAGGTCGCAGGCGAGGTGCTTCAAGCCCTCCTCCCCCAGGTAGGTGGGGAGGCCCCAGGGCTCGAGGGCCTTCCTGAGGCGGTTCAGCCAGACGTAGAGGTTGTTCAGGGCGGCCTCCTCGGAGAGGTCGGGCCAGAGGGCGAAGGCCACCTCCTCCCGGGGAAGGCCCAGGAGGAGGATGGCGAGGACCTCCCGGGCCTTGCCCTTGAGCTCCACCCCGCCCAGGGGGTTCCTCACCCGGAAGCTCCCCAGGACCTCCACCCGGAGGGGAGGGATCTCGGCAAGCCGCAGGGCCACGGCCTCCTTCCAGCCGCTCCTTAAGACCTCCTCCAGGGGGTAGGCCCGGGCGAGCTCCGGGCGCTTCCGGGGGAGGAGGTCCAAGGGGACGAGGCCGGGGAGGACCCGCTCCCTGGCGTCCGTGAGGGAGAGGAGGGCCTTTAGGTCTTCCTCCTCCCGCAGGAGGCGGTAGCGGGCGGCGTGCCAGTAGAGCCTCTCCTCCCGCGCCTCGGGGCGCGGGGGGAGGAGGGCGGGGTCTTCCCGGAGGAGGGCCCGGGCGAGGGCGGGGAGGAAGCCCGGAAGGCCCTCCAAAAGCCCGGGGTCCCGGCGAAGGCCGGCGAGGAGGGCCCTTCCCCGCTCCACCAGGTAGGGGTTCTCCAGGAGCTCCGCCTGGGCCACGAGGCGGGCGAGGGCCTCGGCGTCCTCCTCCAGGTGGGCGAGGAGCATCCGGGCCTCGAGGGCGGCCAAGGGGTGGCCCTCGGCCTCCTGGGCCCGCCTCAGGTGCTCCCGGGCCTTCTCCCGCTCCCCCAGGAGGAGGTAGAGCCGCCCCAGGTCGCGGAGGTGCCCCGCCAGGTTGGCGGGCCCGAGGGGCCCGAGGCGCCCCACGGCCTCCTCCAGGGCGGCGATCCGGCCGAGGAGGCTTCCTTCCCGCTCAAAGCGCAGGAAGGCCAGGTTGGTGAGGGGGGCGAGGCGGTAGGGGCTCCCCGGGGGAAGCCGCCTCAGGGCCTCCTCCAGGAGGGCCTCGGCCTCCTCGGGCCTCCCCTCCTCGTAGGGGACGCGGGCGGCGTCGTTGAGGAAGCGCCCGGCGAGCTCCCCCCCTACCCGGTCCAGGAGGGCGAGGCCCCTTTCCAGGTGGGCCCGGGCCTCGGGGAGGGCCTTCCCCAGGAGGGGCTCGGCCTTGTAGTAGGCGAGGTGCCCGAGGGCCTGAAGGGCCAAGGCGGGGTCCTCCCCCTGGGCCAAAGGCTCCAGGAGGGCGAACCCCTCCCGCCTCCCCACCTGCAAAAGGGCCTCCCCCAGGCGGAGCCGGGCCCGGGGGCCGCCCCGCCGCAGGAGGCCCTCCCAGGCCGCAAGCTTCTCCGCGGGGATGGGGAGGGGGATGGGGCTTTCCAGGAGCTGGAGGAGTTCTTCCTCGAGGCCCGCCCCGAAGAGGGCCTCGGCGAGGAGCTCCGGGGAAAGCCTCCCCTCGGCCTTCCGCACCGCCTCCTGGACCTCCGCCCTCAGGGCCCTCTGGGCCATCTCCCGGAGGAGGGGGTGGAGGCGGTAGCCCGCGGGGACCCGCTGGAGAAGCCCTTTCTGGAAGAGACCCTCCGTGACGGGAAGGGCCCTCTCGGCGGGCAGGAGGGGGAGGGCGGCGAGGAGGAGGCCTTCCTGGAACTCCTCCTCCGAGAGGCTTTCCCGCAGGCCCTGGAGGAGGGCCATGGGCTCTGGGGGCCTTCCGGTGAAGGCGGAGAGGAAGAGGGGGAGGGCCCAGCCCCCCGTGGCCCGGTGGGCCTCCCGCCACCCCTCCCGCCCCCCGAAGAGGGCCTCCGCCTCCTCCTCGGTGAAGGCGAGGTCCGGGGCCTTCAGGTGGACGAGCCGCCCCTCGGCGAGGAGCTTGGGGAGCTCGGGGTAGGGGAGGGGCCTGCGGCTTGCCAGGACGAGGAGGCAGGGGAGGGTGCGGAGGAGGGGGGAGAGGGCCTCCTCCCCGGTGAGGTCCTCGAGGACCACCAGGGAGGGCGCCTCCCCCAAGGCGGCCACCACCGCCCCCCAGGGGGCCTCCCGGGGAAGGCCCAGCGCCTGGGCCAGGAGGTCCCGGGGCTCCCCCAAGAGGGCGCTCGCCCAGAGGGTGCGGAGGCCAAGCCTAGCGGCGAGCTGCCCCGCAAGGACGCTCTTGCCGAAGCCCGCGGGGGCCTCGAGCCATACGGCGAAGCCCGGCTCCTCGGGGAGAAGGTCCAAAAGCCTCTTCCGCTCCAAGTAGACCGGGCTCTGCCAGGCCAGGGCCATGGACGTAAACATTCTAGCCCGATGCCCCGGCCTCCGCGACTCCCAAAGGCCCCGGATCCGTCTTCCCCCACCCCGTTTAAGCGCCGTGTAAGCCCCCCTGAGGGGGACGGAGGTAGGGCCCCAGGGGTCCTGGAAAGTGAGGCAGTATGCGTAAGGGCAAGGGGTACGGGCTTCTCGTTAAAGACTGGCTCTGGGCAGGGCTCTTTCTGGGCCTTGCCGTCTGCAACGTGCCCTTCAACTACGAGGTCAACGTCCTGGACTACGCCGCCTTCTCGGGCACCTTCACGGTGGAGCAGGGGGGATCAGCCCCAACCCCAAGACGGTGGGCCCCGTGGAGATCCGCTACACCCCCGACAGCCGTGTGAGACAGCCGTGTGAACCTCACGGGGGCCACCCTGGACTACAAAGACGGACGACGCAGAACTCGCACCCCCGCTCTCAGCCTCCCGCCAACCCTCTGTCCAGGGAACCAACAGGGGGTCCTGAAACTTTCCGGATCTCCAGGGGCCTGTTTAAGGAGTTCGTAAGGCTCCGGAAACGAGGATAAGGGAAGGTGAGGGTGACATGAAGGACTCTCAGCCAAGGCCGCAGGAAACTGGCTCCCCTCAGGGGAGGGCTCACGGGATATGGGCGCCCGCTGGCGGTAGCTCAGGGCTTTAGGGGAGGTGGGGGATGAAAAAGCTCCTTGTGGCGACATGGACCCTTCTGGCCTGGGCCTGGGCCCAGTTTCCCCCGGGCCCGGGGCTTCCGGGCCCCATGGCCCCGACCATGCCCCCAGGCCCTCCCAGCCAGGGGCAGGTCTACCAGAACCCAGCCCTGGGGATGAGCTTCCCCGTCCCGGCGGGGTTTGAGCCCGCGGGGGAGATGCCGGTCCAGGGAGGGATGGCGGCGGCCTTCCTCCACCCCTCGGGGGCTGAGCTCTACGCCGTCTCCTACCCCTTCCAGGGGGACCTCCAGGCCTTCCACCGGCAGAACCTCCAGCGCCTGGCCCAGCTGGACGCCCAGCTCCAGGCCCAGGGCTTCCGGGTACAGCGCCAGCCCCTCTCGGGCCTCTCCATGGGGGGGAGGCCGGCCCTCGGGGTCCAGTCCCAAATCCTCTACCAGGGGCAGAGCTACGTGGACCTCTCCGTCTACACCACAGAGGGCGGGCGGGTCTACGCGTTCCAGCTCACCGCTCCCGCCCAGGCCTTTCCCCAGGTCCAGGGGGCCTTCCAGGCCCTGCTTCAGGGGGTTCAGATCGGGGGAGGAGGCCCGGGTCTTTCTCCCTTCCCGCAGCCCGGTTTCCCAACCCAACCTGGCTTCCCAACACAGCCCGGCTTCCCTGCGCAACCCGGCTTGCCCTCGCAGCCCGGCTTCCCCCCGGGACCGGGGACCCCTCCCCCGAACCCCTTCCCCACCCCGCCCGGCCCCGGGGGAGGGGAAGGATCTCCCCCACCCCTTGTTTCCCCCACCCCGCCCATGGGCCAGGGGGCTTCCCCGCCTCGGGCCACCTCCCCCGCCCCGCGCCCGGCCTTCACCCCGCCCGCCGACCGGGTGGTGGAGCTCCGCTACGGCAAGGAGGTGGGGGACGGGAAGCGCTTCGCCGTGGCGGTGGGAGGTCTGCGCTACCGCATCGCGCCCCAGGGCTCTGGGCGCTGGGCGGTGACGGAGGTGGTGGAAGACCCGAGGGGCGACGAGGAGGCCACCTACCTCCTGGACGGCCTCGGGTTGCAAGAAGGGGAGGACGCCCTTCTGCCCCCGGTCTGGCACACGGGGCGGCGGGAGATGGGGGGCCTCGAGCTTGAGCGGTCCGACCAGGGGGGGCTTATCGTCTACCGCTACCAGGACGAGGAGATGCGCCTGGAGATCGCCTACCGCCCTGACGGCTGGATGGCCTACTACGTCTACTGCGACCTCGCCAAGAAGGCCAACCCCTGCGTCCGCCACACCCTGAGGGAGGTGCGGTGATGGCCCGCCTCTTCCTCTTGGCCCTGATCCTGGTCCCGGCCCTCGCCCAGGGGGTGCGCACGGGGATTACCCCCGGGGAGATGGAGGCCCTCCTCAAGGCCGGCTCCTACCGCTACGAGCGGGTGGAGGAGGGGGGAAGGGTCTACTTCCACCTGCGGCTGGCAGGTCTCAGGGCGGTGCTCTTTCTCCAGGACTGCCGGGAAGGAAGCTGCGAGAGCCTTCTGCTCTACGCGGGGTTTTCCACAGACAATCCCCCCAGCCTGGAGCGGGTGAACGAGTGGAACCGGGAAAAGCGCTTTTCCCGGGCCTACCTGGACGAGGAAGGGGACCCGGTTTTGGAGGCGGACCTGGACCTGGCAGGCGGGGTGGCGGACGGGGCCATAAGGGCTTTCCTGGACCTCTTTGAGGAGAACCTGCGGGCCTTCGCGGCCTGGATCGGGTGGGAGTAGGGGGCGCCATGGAAGAGCTGGCCTTTCCGGCCTGGGCGCGCTGGCGGCTTTGGTGGGCCCTGCTCCTCGGCGCCTCCCTCCTGGCCTTCGCGCTCTGGGCGCGGGAGCTTTGGAGCCTTCTCCTGGGGGTGCTTCTCCTCGGGGCCTTCGCCCTCCACTTCCGCCGCACGGGGTACGCCGTGGCCCTCGAGCCCGAGGGGCTCCGTTACGAGGGCAGGTTTTATCCCCGGGGGGCCCTGAAGGGCGTGAGGCTTGACCCCCTCCTGGGACGGCTCCGGCTGGACTTCGGCGGGGATGGGCTTCCCCTTCCCCTGGGGCTTCCCGGGTGGGACGAGGTCTTGGCCCATCTGGGGGTGGGCTGGCGGGAGGTGGAGGGGCTGGAGGACTACCTCCTGGGCCAGCGGGGCCGGGTCTGGTTCCTGGGGAGCCTCTACCCTCCCCGGGAGGCCGAGGGGGTGCACGCCTGGGCCCTGGGGGTCTACCGGAGGCACTTCCGGCGGATCTACGGGGCCCTGGCCCTGGCGGGGGCGGGGCTCCTCCTCCCCGAGGGCCTGGGGACCGTCCTCTTCGCCCTGGGACTCGGCCTTGCCCTCTGGTGGCTTCTCTTCTTCCCCCACGACATGGTGCACCTGCGGGGAGGCGGGGGGCGGTACAACCCCCTGGACCCCGAGTTCCGGAAGCTATGGGAGGAGGCAAGGGGATGAGGAAGCTGGTTCTTTTGCTCTTGCTTTGCGCGTGGCCTGGCCCGGCGGGGGCCGAACGGATGGTGGACCTCCTGCACGGCTTTGCCGTGGACCTGCCGGAGGGGTGGAGGGTGAGCCTCTCCCCGGGAGGCCTCCTCTTCACCGACCTGGAGAGCGTGGTCCTGGTGCGGGGCATGCCCCAGAAAAGCCCCAAGGAAGCGGTCAAGCCCCTTCTGGAGGAGGCGAAGCGCATAGGCGGGGGGCAGGCCACCCTCCACTTCAGGCAGGCCTCAGGGGGCCTCATGCTTTGGGCCCAGGGCCTGGCCTATCCCCTGGTCTTCACCCAGGGAGCCATGGGGGACCTTGTCCTCTTTGCCCTGGAGCCGCAGGTCCAGGCGGCCCTTTCCGGCCTCCGCTACGAGGCCATCCACCTCCTCCTGCCCGGCCCCAAGACCCTCCTCGCCGTGAGCGCCTACCTGCCCCAGGACCTTCCCGATGGAAAGCGGCAGGAGGTGAGGGGGCTTCTCCGCTCCCTGGAGTTCGTGGCCCCAAAGGACCGGGTGCCCTACCGGACGGAGGCCCTTATGGACCCCCTCCTGGGCGTTCCGGCAGCCTACCTGCCCGTGCCCCAGGGGTACGCCTTCCAGGGAAGCGTGGTGGCCAAGGGCGGGACCCTGCGCGCCCCCGCCTTCCAGCTCACCAAGGGGGGAGTGGTCCTCCGCAGGGACGTGATCTACCTGGAGGCCATGGCCGTCGCCACGCCCTTCGGCGGCAACCCGAGCACCATCCTCCTCTGGAACGGCCAGCTGGGACAGGTCCCGGGGTACCTCTGCGCCGGGTCTTCCGGGGAGGTCCCTGCCCTCTTGGCCCAGGGACTCTGGGCTTGGGAAACGGGGGCCCCCTGGCAGGTCTCCAAGGTCCAGCCCCTCCGGGGGACCAGCCGGGTGGCCCGCTACCTGGAGGGGGTGCGCTGGGCCTGGGAGCAGCAGATGAACCAGTCCATGCTCATGGCCATGGGGCGGCCCGGGGACCAGTTCCAGAGCTGGCGGGAAGTCCTGGGCCTCTGGGCGGCCCAGGGGGGCCTCCGGCGGCAGGCCACGGTGGAGGCCCGGGCCCGGGGGTTTTTCTTGCCTTCCCCCGCCGCCTCCTCCGCCCACTGCGCCCTTTCCCTGGAGGCGGTCCTGCTGCACGGGCCCTCCGAGGCCCTGGCCCGAGAGACGGGGGCGCTTTCGGGGGTAATGCTGGGCTTCTCCATGAACCCCCGCTGGGCGGCCCTGGAGGCGGAGCGGAGCCGGCAAGCGAGCGCCGAGCTCACGCGGATGGTCCTGGGGATGCTCAAGGAGGGGGAGGAGTTCAACTCCTGGATGAGCCGCTCCTGGGCCAACCTTCTTTCCGACCAGACCTATGCCCGCGACCCCTCTACCGGGGAGACCTTCCGCCTCTACAAGCAGTCCTTTGACACGGGGGCCTTCTGGCGGGACCCCGTCTTCGGAGGGGTCCTGGGCACCGTGGAGCGCGGGGGGAAGCTGGAGGAGCTCCTGGGGCAGGCGGGATGGCGGAGGCTGGAGGAGTCCTTAAGCGGCCTTCCCGGCACCTGGCGGTGAACCAGGGGACGGGCCTGGCCCTGCGCCCCGCTCCTTCGGACCCCGGCTAAAGCCCGTGATCCGGACGGAGGGTAGGTGGATGGACCAGGCCTTACCGGGTGGCGATCCGCGGTGCGGTGAGCAACAACCCGGAGCCGGGGAATCCCCAAGCGGCCGGGCTCTCGCCTGGAGAACGTCTTGTGCGGCGTAAAGCGGCGGTCCAACGGCAGGAGGGCGGACCACGCCCCGTACACGTTGTCGGCGAAAGAGCGGCGCGTCCCAGAAACAAAAGGCGATCCCAACAGCCCTCCCTGCCCTAAAGAGGGCCCTCCGGTCCCCGATCCGCGATCCTACCTAGGAGGCCCCGGCAGCCTTGCCCCTCGAGGCCAGGCCGAGGAGCCGCTCCACCCCCTCGGGCTTCGCGGGGAGGTAGAGGTGGACGAAGCTCGCCAGCACCCGCCCGTCGGTGTACCCCTCCACCTCCTCTCCGCCCAGGCGGCGCCAGGCGGGGCTTGGCGAGGCGGGAAGCCTTGCGTAGTGGAACTCGTGCCCCTTGAAGGCCTGGCCCTTTCGGGCCACGGGGCTATCCCGCAAGGCCTCCACCTCCCGGTAGCCGAGGACGGGCCTCTCCGCCATGCGGGCCTCCCCCGGGACCAGGCCCACCATGGGGAAGAAGCGCTCCCCCACCCAGAGGCCCTGGGAGAGGTACATGTACCCCCCGCACTCGGCCACGATGGGGCCGGGGAAGCGGCGGATGGCCTCCCGCAGGGCCACGTTCGCGGAAAGCCTTTCGGCGAAGAGCTCTGGGTAGCCGCCCCCGAGGAGGAGGGCGTGGGCTTTGGGGAGGGCCTCGTCCTCGAGGGGGCTGAAGGGGACGAGCTCCGCCCCCAAGGCCTCAAGAAGCTCCAAAGCCTCGGGGTAGTAGAAGGAGAAGGCCTTATCCCAGGCGTAGGCCACCCGGGCCCGGGGCGGGCGCCTCGGGGGGAGGAAGGGCCTGGCCTCGGGGAGGGGCGGGGCGGAGGCGGCGAGGCGGAGGACCCCTTCCAGGTCCACGCGGAAGGCCCGCCTCAGGGCCTCGAGGGGCGGGGCCACCTCCCCGGCCAGGACCAGGCCCAGGTGGCGCTCTGGGAGGGCGAGGGCGGGGTCTTGGGGAAGCCAGCCCAAGAGGGGGAGGCCCACGGCCTTTAGGGCCTCCTTCAGGATCTCCGCGTGCCGCTCCGAGCCCACCCGGTTGGCGAAGACCCCCACCACCCGCACCCCGGGGTGGAAGTCCCGGAAGCCCAGGGCGAGGGGGGCGATGGAGCCCGCCATCCCCTTGGCGTCCACCACCAGGGCCACGGGGGCCTTAAGGAGCCTAGCCACCTGGGCGGTGGAGCCCACCTCTCCCCGGGGGTCCTTCCCGTCAAAGAGGCCCATCACCCCCTCAATCAGGGCGAAGTCCGCCCCCCTCGCCCCGTGGCGGAAGAGGGCGAGGAGGCCCGTTTCGTCCAGGAAGAAGCCGTCCAGGTTGTAGGGCCTCCTGGCGGCGGCCTTCTCCAGGTGGGTGGGGTCAATGTAGTCCGGCCCCACCTTGAAGGGCTGCACCCTTAGGCCCCTCGCCCTAAGGGCGAGGAGAAGGGCCAGGGAGACCGTGGTCTTGCCGGCGCCCGAGTGGGGGGCGGCGAGGAGAAGGCGCATCAGTGCTCTATCCCCCTCTGGGCGGGGACGCCCTGGTCAAAGGCGTGCTTCACCTTCCGCATCTCCGTCACCGTGTCGGCCAACTCCAAGAGGGCCTCGGGGGCGCCCCGCCCCGTCACCACCACGTGGACGTGGGGAGGCCTCGCCCGCAAGACTTCCAGGAACTCCTCCAGGGAAACCCAGCCGTAGCGCAGGGGGTAGGTGGCCTCGTCCAGGACCACCAGGTCGTAGGTCCCGGAGAGGAGGACCTCCTTGGCCCGCCCCCACCCCTCCTGGGCCAAGGCGGCGGAGCGGGCGAGGTCCCGGCTCCTCCAGGTGAACCCGTCCCCCAGGCCTTCTATGGGGATGCCTAGGAGGGCGAAGGCCCGGTGCTCCCCGAAGCGGGCGGTTCCATGCTTAACAAACTGGAAAATCCGCACCTTAAGCCCCCGGCCATGGGCCCTGAGGGCAAGGCCGAAGGCGGCCGTGCTCTTGCCCTTCCCGTCCCCGGTGTAGACCAAAAGGAGACCTCGTCGCTCTCCTTGGGGCTTGGCGTAGGGCTTTTGGCGTTTGGGCTCCTCCACGGAAAAAGCTTACCCCGCAAAGGGACAGGCCCTAGCGGAAGAAGACGGAAAGAAGGGCCAGTACCACCCCCACGGCCGTGAGATAGAGCATCACCCTGTTGAAGGCGGAACCGATTTCGGCCTTCATCTCCTGGCGCAAGGCCAAGATCTGGGCTTCCAGTCGGTTCTCCACCTCTTGGATCCGCCCTTCCAGCTTGGTTTCCACCGCGTGGATCCGGGCCTCCAGTTGGGCCTCCGTCTCTTGGATCTGCCGGTCTAGCTTGGCCTCCACCTCCTGGATCCGGGTCCCCAGCCGGGCCTCCGTCTCCTGGATCTGCCGCTCTAGCTTGGCCTCCACCTCCTGGATCCGGGTCCCCAGCCGGGTCTCCGTCTCCTGGATCTGCCGCTCTAGCTTGGCCTCCACCCCCTGGATCCGCCCCTCCAGTCGGGCCTCCACCTCCTGGATCTTCCCCTCCAGCTTGGTTTCCACCGCGTGGATCCGGGCCTCCAGTCGGTTTTCCACCCCCTGGATCTGCCCCTCCAGCTTGGCCTCCACCCCCTGGATCCGCCCCTCCAGCTTGGCCTCCACCTCCTGGATCCGGGTCCCCAGCCGGGTCTCCGTCTCCTGGATCTGCCGCCCCAGCCTGGCCTCCAGGTTCTGAATCCGACTCTCCAGCTTGGTCTCCACCTCCTGGATCCGCTTCTCCAAGCCCTGGAAGCGCTCCTCCAGCCGGGCTTCCCGCTCCCTGAGCTCCGCCTTCACCTCTTCCCGCAGGGCGTCGATGCGCCGGGAGAGGTCCTGGATTAGGGGAGGGAGGACGGCCACGGTGGTCTCCACCACCCCCTCCAGCTTCTCCAAGCGCTCCAGGAGGCGGTCCTCGGACATAGCCCTATGGTAAACCAGGCCCGGCACGGGAGGAAGGAGCCGGCCCAAGCAGGGCCTGGGCCAGGAGGAGGACCACCTCCCCCAGGGCGATCATGGCCCCGAGGGCGTCCCCGTTCAGCCCCCCGAGGCGGGCCCAGGCCAGGCGGGCCACCCCCCAGGCGGCGAGGAGGGCGAGGAGGGCGGGAAGGGGGTAGAGGAGGAGGAAGGGCAGGGCGGGAAGGAGGGCAAAGGGCCAGGGCCCCCCCCGGACCAAGGCGGCCATCCCCGGGCCCAAGAGGGGGTAGCGGTGGAGGAAGGGGAGGAAGGCGAAGCGGGCCCACCCCGGGAAGAGGAGGAGGAAGAGGGGGTCTTGCACCAGGGCCAGGGCCTGGAAGAGGAGGAGGAGGTAGACCCCCCCCACCCCGAAGGCGAAGGCCCCCAGGTGGGGGTCCTTGAGGATCCTCAGGCGCTCCTCCCTGGGCCTCGCCCCGAGGAGGGCGTCCGCGAGGTCCAAAAGGCCGTCCAGGTGCAGGAAGCCCGTGAGGCCGAGGAGGAGGGCGACCCCCAGGGCGGCGGAAAGCCCTGGAGGGAGGGGCAAGAGGGCGAGGAGGGCCAGGGGGAGCCCCAGGAGGTAGCCCGCCAGGGGGAAGAAGGCCACGCTCCGCTTGAAGTCCTCCTCCCCGACCCCTTTAGGGGCCAGGGGCAACACCGTGAGGAGGGCCAGGGCGAGGCGGAGGTCTCGGAGCACCTAAAGCGCACGGAAAAGTGCCCGCCTCAGGTCCCCAGGAAGGCCCACCTCCCCGGCCCCCACGAAGGCCAGGAAGCGCCGCTCCAGTTGGGCAAGGGCTTTTTCCTCCGCTTGGGAAAGGGGAAGCCTTCCCTCCCGGACGAGGCGGGCGAGGAGGGAGCGGGCGCCGGGGGTTAGCCCCTCCAGGAGGTCCCGAAGGGTTTCCGGGTCCAGGAGGTCCTCCAGCCCCATGCCCTCATCCACCTCCAGTTCGACAAGCCAAAAGGTCCTGAGGCTAAGGGGCAGGCGGCGGGCCCAGTCCTCCAGACCGCCCCCCTCAGGAAGGGGTTCCTTCCGCCAGGGCCTTTGCGCCTCGAGGCGGCGGACGCGGAGGGGGTAGACGTTGAGCCAGTCCAGGTTCACGGCCCGGTTCCCGGGGGGGACGAGGAAGGCCTCTTCCACCTCCTCCTCGGGCGGGGCCAGGAGGAGCCAGGTGAAGAGGAACTCCTCCGGCCATAGGTCCCCGGGCGGGGGTTCGGGAGGGGAAAGGGGGGCGAGGGGGTCCCGCCCGAGCTCCAGGCGTAGGCGCAGGGCCTCCCTCACCCCCCAGGGGAGCTCCTCCCGCAGCAGGCGGCGCACCCGCCCCTCGGGCCAATCCCCAAAGGGCCGGTATAGGAGGGCGTAGAGCTCCAGGAGGAGGCTATCGGGGAAGGCCTTGCGGAAGTGGGCCAGCTCTCCGGGGGAGGCCGCGGCCGAGGCCGCCTCCCGTTCCTCCGGGGAGGCCCCGAGGAGCTCCCCGAGGCTCGCCAAGGGCACGAAGGGCGGCCTCCCCTCCTCCAGGAAGCGGAGGCGCATCACCCCCTCCCTCATCTCCTGCCTCACGTCTTCCGGGGAAAGGAGGCCCGAGCGCAGGAAGGGGCGGCCCCAAAGGGTGAGCTCCCCTAGCCCCAGGCGGGGAAGCCAGGACCGGAAGGCCTCCCAAGCGAAGGGTGGAGGGGACACGTCGGCCCGGCCCGGGGAGAGGAAGAGCCCCAGGGGAACCAGGGGCCTCCCCTCCTCTTCCGCCTCCAGAGGCTCCTCCAGGTGGGGAAACCGGGCCCTTAGGGGCGGGTCAAAGGCCCGGTCCAGCTCCAGGGCCACCCTCCCCTCTCCCACACCCAGGGCCAGGAGGGCGAGCCCCTCGGCGAGGTGGGGGTCCTTGGGGCGCCGGGCGAGGAGGGGCCGGGCCTCCTCCGCCAGGGACGGCCCCTCCTGGGGGAAACGGGCGAGGAGGCGGGCCAGCTCCACCCTCCAGTCCCCGCCCCACACCTCCCCGAGCTCCCCGGCGAGGCCTTGCGCCCTAAGGAAGGCCCCCCGGGCCAGGTACAGGCGCACCAGGAGGTAGCCCGGATAGGGGGAAGGGCGTTTGCGGAAAAACCCTTCCAGGGAGGGGATGTCCTCCTGGTAGAGCCACCGCTCCACCTCCCGGGCCACCTCCGGAGGAAGCCCCTGCTCCTCCAGAACGGCCTCCGCCCAGGCGGTGTCCCCCGGGAGAGGGAGGCCCCGCCGCTCCAGAAAGCGGGCCAAGTCCAGGAGGTGGGCGGGAAACTCCGTGCCGTAGATCCGCCAAAGCTCGGCGCAGGCCTCCCCACCCATGGCCTTGGCCCCAAGTTCCATGAGGCGGAGCCCTTCGTAGGCCCCGTCCGAGGTGAAGCGGAGGTAGCCGTAGAGGAACCGGGCCTCCGGGTCCTTGGGGTGCCTGCGGTAGGCCCGCTCCGCGTGCTCCAAGGCCTCGAGGAGATCCCCCTCCTCCAGGAGGTCCCAGGCCCGTTCCAGCTCCCAGCGCCCCATGAAGAGATCATACACAGGGGCCTCACCCCCGGGAAACCCCCGCCTCCTGGAAGGTGGCCATGTGGAGGATGCGGGCCGCGGCCCGGAGAAGGGGCATGGCGAGGACCGCCCCCGTCCCCTCCCCCAGGGCGAGGTCCAGGTCCAAAAGCGGCCTCAGGCCCAGGGCCTCCAGCTGGTGGCGGTGGCCGGGCTCCCGGGAGAGGTGGCCGGCGAAGAGGTGGTCCCTAAGCCCCGGCGCCATCTTCCAGGCCAAAAGGGCCCCCGCGGTCACGGGAAAGCCGTCCAGGACCAAGGGAAGCCCGGCCTCGTACCCCTCGAGGTAGATCCCGGCGATGGCCACAAGCTCAAGCCCCCCCACCTCGGCCGCCACCTCGAGGGGACCCATGCCCGGATGGAGGCGGGCGAGGGCCCGGGCCACCGCTTGGCGCTTCCGCCTCAGGCCCTCCTCCCCCACCCCCGTCCCCCGGCCCACCACGGCCTCGGGAGGGAGGCCTAAGAGGGCGGCGGTGAGGGCGGCCGCCGCCGTGGTGTTGCCGATGCCCATGTCCCCGGCGGCGAGGAGGGTGGCCCCTTCCGCGATGGCCCGCCTCGCCGCCTCGCGGCCCGCCAGGAGGGCCCTCTCCGCCTCCTCCGGGGTCATGGCGGGGCCTTGGGCGAGGTTCGCCGTCCCCGGGCGCACCTTGCGCTTGAGAAGCCCCGGGTGGTCGGGAAGCTCCCCCACCACCCCCACGTCCAGGACGTAGACGGCGCAGTCCGCCGCCAGGGCGAACTGGTTGATGGCGGCGCCCCCGCGGAGGAAGTTCAGGACCATCTGCCGGGTGACCTCCTGGGGGTAGGCCGAGACCCCCTCGGCCACCACCCCGTGGTCGGCGGCGGCCACCACCACCGCCCCCCGCCCGAGCTCGGGCTTCACCCGGCCCTGGAGGGCGGCGAGGCGCAGGGCCACCTCCTCCAGGTAGCCCAAGGCGCGGGGGGGCTTGGTGAGCTGGTCCATGCGGAGCCGGGCTTGGGCGAAGACCTCCGGGTCCATCACGGGGAAAAGCTTACCCTAAGGGCATGGAGCTCTGGCTCGTGCGCCACGGGGAGACCCTCTGGAACCGGGAGGGAAGGCTTCTCGGCTGGACGGACCTCCCCCTCACGGCGGAGGGCGAGGCCCAGGCGCGAAGGCTCAAGGGGGCGCTTCCTTCTCTTCCCGCCTTCAGCTCGGACCTCCTCCGGGCGAGGCGGACGGCGGAGCTTGCGGGGTTTTCCCCCCGCCTCTACCCCGAGCTTCGGGAGATCCACTTCGGAGCGCTGGAGGGGGCCCTTTGGGAGACCCTGGACCCCCGTTACAAGGAGGCCCTCCTAAGGTTCCAGGGCTTCCACCCCCCGGGAGGGGAAAGCCTCTCGGCCTTCCAGGAAAGGGTCTTCCGCTTCCTGGAGGGGCTTAAAGCCCCTGCGGTCCTCTTCACCCACGGGGGGGTGGTGCGGGCGGTGCTCAGGGCCTTGGGGGAGGACGGCCTTGTGCCCCCGGGAAGCGCGGTGGCGGTGGACTGGCCCAGGAGGGTGCTCGTCCGCCTCGCCCTTGACGGGGAGGAGGCAACGGGGTAAAACAGGGGCGAGAGCGGCCGGGGTGCCCCAGGGCCCGGATGTCCTGGGGCGCAAAAGGGGGAAGACCGGTGAAAGTCCGGCGCTGTGCCGCAACGGTAACCGGCCCTAAGCCACAGGCCTAGCGTCTTGGCCGGAAGCCCGGATACCCGCCCCGGTGCGCGCCTCACCTGCCCCCGAGCAGGGGCGAAAGGAGGCAAGCATGGAAAACACCCTCGGGTTCCGGTTTAAGCCCCGCGTTTCCTCCCACCAAAAGGAAGGTGCCCCGTGACGGGCCTCGAGCTTCTGGCCGTGGCCCTGGGGATGCGCCACGGCGTGGACCCCGACCACCTGGCGGCGGTGGACGGGCTTTCCCGGGTGAGGCCCTCGCCCCTTAACGGCGTCCTCTTCGCCCTGGGGCACGGGGGGGTGGTCACCCTCCTGGCCTTCCCCGCGGCAAGCCTCCTCGGGCGGGTGGACCTCGAGGCCCTCCACCTCCCCGCCTTCCTCCTCCTCTTGGTGGCGGCCCTGAACCTCTACCGGCTCCTCAAGCCCACCCCTCCTACCCCCCCGAAAGGGCTTCCCCTCCTCAACCCCCTCCTCCTCGGGGTCCTCTTCGGCCTCGGGTTTGAGACGGCGAGCCAGCTTTCCGCCCTGGCCCTTTCCGCCGAGCTCTCCCCTTTGCGCCTCGGGGCCTTCTTCACCCTGGGGATGCTCCTCGTGGACGGGGTGGACGGGCTTCTGGCGAGCCGTCTGCAGAACCTGGCCAAGGACTCCCGAAGGGCGGAAGAGGCGAGCCGCCTCCTCGGGTGGGCGGTGGTGGCCGTGGCCCTGGTTCTGGCCCTGGCGGAGCTCGGGGGGGTGGACCTCGAGGCCTTCGCCCTACCCCTAGGCCTCGGCCTCTTCGGCCTCCTGGTCTCCTTGAGGCTCTACGCCCTGAGGCCCGCATGAGCCACCCCTACCCCCCGCCCCGGGACAAGAAGGGAAGCCGCATCGGCTTCACCACGGGGGCAAACGCCGCCGCGGCGGCCAAGGCCGCGGCCCTCGCCCTCCTCGGGGAAGCCCCGGAGGTGGTGGACATCTGGCTTCCCGCGGGGTGGCGGCAACCCTTCCGGGTCTTCCGCCTGGAAAGGAAGGGGGACGGGGTCCTGGTGGGGATGATCAAGGACGCCGGGGACGACCCCGACGTGACCCACGGGGCGGAGATCCAGGCCTTCGTGCGCTTTGCGAGCGAAGACCGCCTCGAGGGGGGCGAGGGGGTAGGGGTGGTGACCAAGCCCGGCCTCGGGGTGCCCGTGGGGGAGCCCGCCATCAACCCCGTGCCCAGGCGGATGATCTGGGAAGCGGTGCGGGAGGTGACGGAAAGGCCCCTCGCCGTCACCATCGCCATCCCCGGCGGGGAGGAGCTCGCCAAGAAGACCTTAAACCCCAGGCTCGGGATCCTCGGGGGGCTCTCCGTCCTCGGGACCACGGGGGTGGTGAAGCCCTACTCCACCAGCGCCTTCCGCATGAGCGTGGTCCAGGCGGTGGGGGTGGCGCGGGCGAACGGGCTCTTAGAGATCGCCGCCACCACGGGGGGCAAGAGCGAGCGCTTCGCCCAAAGGCTCCTCCCCCACCTCCCGGAGATGGCCTTCATAGAGATGGGGGACTTCGTGGGGGACGTCCTCCGGGCCGCCAGGAAGGTGGGGGTAGAGGTGGTGCGCGTCGTGGGAATGATCGGGAAGATCTCCAAGATGGCCGACGGCAAGACCATGACCCACGCCGCCGGGGGCGAGGTGAACCTCTCCCTCCTCCTTTCCCTCCTCAAGGAGGCGGGGGCAAGCCCTAAGGCCCTCAAGGAGGCGGAGGGGGCGGCCACCGCCCGCCGCTTCCTGGAGATCGCCTTAGAAGAGGGCCTGGAGCTTTTCTTCGTGAACCTCGTCCGCCTGGCCCAGGAGAAGCTCCAGGCCTACATCGGGGAGAGGCCCTTCGTGAGCGTGGCCCTCACCGACTTTGACGAGGGGCGGTGCCTCGCCGCCTGGCCCGACAGGGAGGTGTACCGTGGATGACCTGATCAAGGCGCAGAAAAACCCTGCCCACCAGATGACGGAAAAAGGGCGGGCCATAGAGGAGGAGAGCTTCCGCATCGTGGACCAGGAAGCGGGGCCCCACGGCTTCTCCCCCCTGGAGTGGCCCGTGGTGCGCCGGATGATCCACGCCACCGCCGACTTTGAGTACAAGGCGCTCACCCGCTTTAGCCAAGGGGCGGTGGAGGCGGGGCTAAAGGCCATCCAAGCGGGGGCGCGGATCCTGGTGGACGCCCGGATGATCGCCTGCGGCCTAAACCCGGAAAGGCTCAGGCTCTTCGGCAACGAGGTGGTGGAGCTCCTCGCCCACCCTGAGGTGGTGGCAAGGGCCAAGGCCACGGGGGGAACCCGGGCCGAGGCGGCGGTGGCCTACGCCTGGGAAAAGGGGCTTCTGGACGGGGCCATCGTGGGGGTGGGGAACGCCCCCACCTTCCTCCTCGCCCTGGTGGAGGCCATCCGGCAAGGGGCGAGGCCCGCCCTGGTCCTGGGGATGCCCGTGGGCTTCGTGAACGTCCTGGAGGCCAAGCGGGCCCTCATGGAAGCCCCGGTGCCCTGGATCGTCACGGAGGGCCGAAAAGGGGGAAGCACCCTGGTGGTGGCCGCCCTCCACGCCCTGATCCGCCTCGCGGCGGACGGGGGGGTGGACACCTCCAGGGCCTACAGGGAGGGGTAGATGGTCTACGTGATCGGGATGGGCGCGAGGGGCCGGGAGGGCCTGAGCCTAAAGGCCCTAAGGCGCCTGGAGGAGGCGGAGGTCCTGATCGGCGGCAGGCGCCACCTCGCCCACTTCCCCGACCACCCCGGGGAGAAGGTGCCCGTCCAGGGCCCCCTGGAGGCCCTTTTGGACCTGGCGGAGGCGCGGCTTAAAGAGGGGAAGAAGGTGGCCTTCCTGGCCTCGGGGGACCCCCTCTTCTACGGGATCGGCAAAAGGGTCCTGGAACGCTTCCCCGAGGCCGAGGTCCATCCCGCCCCCACCGCCTTCCAGGAGGCCTTCGCGAGGCTTAAGCTCCCCTGGGACCAGGCCCGCTTCTTCTCCCTCCACGGAAGGCCTTTGGGCGGGGTGCTTTTGGAGCTCAGCCTCTCCCCCCTCTCCGTGGTCTACACCGACCCCGAGCACACCCCGGCGGGGATCGCCCGGGCCCTCCTGGAGATGGGCGTGGACGCCCGGGCCCACGTGGCGGAGCGGCTTGGGGAGGAGGACGAAAGGGTGCGGAGCTTCGCGGGCCTAAAGGAGGTGGCCGAGGAGCGCTTCCTGGACCCCAACGTCCTCATCCTAGAGGCCAAGGGGCCCCTTCCCCCAAGGCTCGGCTTCTTCCCCGACGAGGCCTTTGAGCAAAGGATGCCCAAGAAGGGGCTCATCACCAAACGGGAGGTGCGGCTTTTGGCCTTGGGGCTCCTCGGCCTTCCCCCGGACGGGGTCCTTTGGGACATCGGCGCCGGAACGGGGAGCGTGGGGATTGAGGCGGCGAGGCTTGCCCCCTGGGGGGAGGTCTACGCCGTGGAGAAAAACCCCGAGTCCTGGCCCCACATCGTGGAGAACGCCCGCCGCTTCGGGGCCTTTAACCTCCACCTGGTCAAGGGGGAGGCCCCAGAGGCCCTAAAGGGCCTCCCCGCCCCCCACGCCGTCTTCGTGGGGGGAAGCGGGGGGGAGCTTGAGGAGATCCTCCGGGTGAGCCTAAAGGCCCTGAGGCCCGGGGGGAGGCTCGTGGTGGCGGCCATCACCCTGGAGAACCTCCTTGCGGCCTACGGCTTCCTGAAGGGAACGGGGCTCCCCCTGGAGGGCTTCCAGGTCCAGGCGAGCCGGGTGGTGCCCCTCGCCCGCTACCACCGCCTCGAGGCGCAAAACCCCATCACCCTCCTCGCCGTGACCAAGGAGGGCGCATGAAGCTCTACCTGATCGGCCTGGGCCCCGGCGACCCCGAGCTCCTCACCCTGAAGGCGCTAAGGCTCATCCAAAGGCTTCCCGTCCTCTTCTACCCCAAGGAGGAGGGGAGGGAGCCCGTCGCCCTGGGAATCGCCCGGCCCTTCCTCCCCGAGGGCAAGCCCCTCCTCCCCTTGCCCCTCTTCACCGGAGGGGACCCCAAGGAGGCGGAGAGGGCGAGGAGGGAGGCGGCCCGCAGGGTCCGGGAGGCCCTTTCCCGCTACGGGGAAGGGGGGTACCTGGTCCTCGGGGACAGCCTCCTCTACGCCTCTCCCCTGAACCTCCTCCCCCACCTGGAGGGGGTGGCGGTGGAGGCCGTTCCCGGGATCAGCGCCCACCAGCTGGCGGCGGCCAGCCTCCTCAAGCCCATCGCCCTGGGGGAGGAGGGGTTCGCCGCGGTGACGGGGCTTGGCCCCGTGGACCCAGAGGGCCTAGACCGCTTCCAGAGCGTCTTCGTCTACAAGGCCAAGGACCTCGAGGCCCTGGAAAGGGCCTTTCCCGACCGGGAGGGGTGGGCCTTTTTGCGCCTGGGGATGCCGGGGGAACGGGTCCTGCCCCTGGGGGCGGCCAAGGGGGTGGCGCGGGACTATTGGACCCTGGTGGGGCTTTGGCGAAAAGGAGGGGAAGGATGAGGCCCGTGGTGCACGTGGTGGGCGGGGGGCCCGGGGACCCGGAGCTCCTCACGGTGAAGGGGGCGAGGCTTTTGGGAGAGGCCCGCTTCGTCCTCTACACGGGAAGCCTCTTCCCCGAAGGGGCCTTGCGGGAGCTTGCCCCAAAAGCGGCGCTTCTGGACTCCAAGGGGATGACCTTGGAGGAGATCGTCCTGGCCCTGGCCGAGGAGGCCCGGAAGGGCGGGGGGGTGGTCCGGCTCCACTCGGGGGACCCGGGGCTTTACGGGACCCTTCTGGAGGAGAAGGAGGCCCTCGAGGCCCTAGGGGTGGGGGTGGAGGTGGTGCCCGGGGTCACGGCGGCCTTCGCCCTGGCGGCGAGGGCGGGCCTCTCCCTCACCGCCCCCGGGGTGGCCCAGGCGGTGGCCTTCACCCGGCTTGGGGTCAGGACCCCTGTCCCCGAGGGCCAGGACCCCAAAAGCCTTGCCCGCAAGGGGCTAACCCTTGCGGTCTACCTCTCGGGGATGCACCCAAGGAGGCTATCCCGGGAGCTTCTGGAGGCGGGGCTTCCCGGGGACACCCCGGTGCTCTACGGGCACAAGGTGGCCCAACCGGGGGAGGAGGTGGGGCTCACGGACCTTAAGGGCCTCGCCCACCTCCCCGCCCGGGACACCACGGTCTATCTGGTGGGAGAAGCTTTACGGGCCAAGGGGGTAAGGAGCCTGCTTTACGACCCCAGCTTTAAACACCGCTATAGGAGGTGAGGGCATGGGAGAACTCTTTCTGGTGGGCATGGGCCCCGGGGACCTTCCGGGCCTTACCCAAAGGGCCCGGGAGGCCCTGGAAGGGGCGGAGGTGGTCATCGGCTACAGCACCTACGTGAAGCTCCTTGAAGAGATGGGGCTCCTTGCGGGGAAGGAGGTGGTCAGGAAGGGCATGACCGAGGAGCTGGACCGGGCGGAGGAGGCCCTGGAGCGGGCCCTTTCCGGCCAAAGGGTGGCCCTCGTCTCCGGGGGAGACCCGGGGATCTACGGGATGGCGGCCCCCGTCTTGGAGCTCATGGAAGAGCGGGGCCTAAAGCGGGTGGACGGGGGGGTGGGCCTTCCCGGAAGGTTCGCCGGGGAGGAAGGGGAGGTTTTCCTCGCCGTCATCCCCGGGGTCACGGCGGCCAACGCCGTGGCGAGCCTCCTGGGAAGCCCCCTGGCCCACGACACCTGCCTCATCAGCCTCTCCGACCTCCTCACCCCCTGGCCCCTCATAGAGCGGAGGCTCCACGCCGCGGGGCAGGGGGACTTCGTGGTGGTCCTCTACAACCCCCAAAGCAAAAGGCGGGACTGGCAGCTTAGGAAAAGCGCCGAGATCCTCCTGGAATACCGCCCCAAGGAGACCCCGGCCGCCTTGGTGAAGAGCGCCTACCGCAAGCGGCAGGAGGTCGCCCTCACCACCCTGGAAGGGCTTAGGGAGGCGGAGGCGGGCATGCTCACCACGGTGGTCATCGGCAACCGCCAAAGCCGCTTTTACGAGGGCACCTTCCTCACCCCCAGGGGCTACGCCCTGAAGTACGACCTGGACACCAAGGAAGCCCTCCCCGGGGAAACCCCGGGGCTCTCCCTGGTCAGCCCCGAAGGGGCTAGCTCGGGGAGGCGGGATGCCTGAGCTTGGGCCCTTGCGCCCTGAGAGGGTGGCCGTCTACACCCTCACCCTCCCCGGCCTCGCCGTGGCGGAGAGGATCCATCGGGTCCTCCCCGGGAGCACCCTCTACGCCGCGGCCAAGTACCGGGGCCTCTTGGAGGGGGCGGTCTACTTTGAGGAGCCGATCAAGGAACTCCTCCTCAAGACCTGGCCCCTCCACGACGGCCACGTCTTCGTCATGGCCTCGGGGATCGTCCTCCGGGCCATCGCCCCCCTGATCCTGGACAAACGGGTGGACCCCGCCGTCTTGGTGGTGGACCTCAAGGGACGCTACTTCGTCCCCCTCCTCGCCGGGCACCTGGGCGGGGCGAACCCCTTAGCCCGCCACCTCGCCGAGGCCCTGGGGGGCGAGGCCGTCCTCACCACGGGGACGGACAGCCTAAACGCCCCCGCCCCCGACCTCCTGGCGAAGGCCCTGGGGGCCCGGGTCCCCGACTGGAGCCCCCTCAAGGAGGTCTCCGCCCTCCTGGTGGACGGGAGGCCCGTGGGCTTCTGGTCGGACTGCGTGGACCTAAGCCCTTTGGGGCGCTACCCCATGGTGCGGGTGCTCAAGGAGCCCAGGACGGAAGGGGTTGAGGGGATGGTCCTCTTCACCGTGCGCAAAGCCTTCCCCCTTCCCGTCCCCGCCCTCTTCGCCCACCCCCCTGCCCTGGTCCTGGGGATCGGGTGCAACCGGGGAACCCCCCTGGAGGAGATCCGGCGGGAGGTCTTCGCCTTCTTGGAGGAAGGGGGCTTCGCCCGGGAAAGCCTTAGGGTCCTGGCCACCGCCGAGCTCAAGCGGGACGAGGCGGGGCTTTTGGCCTTCGCCGAGGAGGTGGGCCTCCCCTTGCGCTTTTACCCCAAGGAGGTCTTGAACGCCCAGAGGATCCCCAACCCCTCGGAGGCCGTCTTCCGCCACACGGGGCTATGGGGGGTGGCCGAGGCCGCCGTCTTGGCGGAAGGGGCGAGGCTCCTCGTGGAGAAGACGAAGCGGGGGAACCTCACCCTGGCCCTGGGGGTCCTATCCCTGGGGATCCCCGAGGAGGCCCTGCCGTGATCCTCCTCGCCGCCCACGGCTCCCCCGACCCGAGGGCCCAGGCCCTGGCCCAGGGGCTCAGGAAGGGACTGGAAAGGCGGCTCGGGGAGGAGGTGCTTTTGGGCTTCATCGAGCACCAAAGCCCCACCCTCCTGGAAAGTGCCCTGGAGCTTGCAAGGCGGGGAGGGGGAGTGGTCCTTCCCCTCCTCCTCCTCGGGGCGGGGCACCTGAAGGCCGACCTGCCCCTCGCTCTGGAGGCGGCCAGGGTCAGGTACCCCAAGGCCCGCTTCCTCCTCGCCCGCCCCCTCGGCACCCACCCCGCCCTGGTGGCCCTCTGGGCGGAGCGGCTTAGGCGCAGGGGGGCCACGCCCCAGGACGGGGCGGTCCTGGTCCTGAGGGGGGGCACCGACCCGGGGGCGAACGCGGAAGGGGCGGCCCTCGCCCGGCTCATAGAGGAGAAAACCGGGGTGCCCACGGTACCCGCCTACGCCGCCAAGGCGAGGCCCACGCCCAGGGAGGCCCTTCTGCGCCTCGCCGCCTTGAGGCCGAGGAGGGTTTTCCTCCTCCCCCACCTCTTCTTCCGGGGGGTGGTGGAGGAGAGGCTGAGGGGCCGGGCAGGGGGCCTGGACCTGGAGGTCCTCCCCCCCCTCATGGGCCACCCCGCCCTCCTCGAGGCCCTCGAGGGCCGCTACCGCGAGGCCCTGGAGGGCGGGTACGCCCCCTGCGACACCTGCCGCTACCGCTTTCCCCTGGGCCGCTTCGCCCCGAGGCGGGAGGCCCAGATCGCGGGGCTAAGGGCCCTCCGCCACGCCCTCTTCGCCCCGGGCCGCCACCCCCACGGGCCCTTCACCCACCTCCTCCTCTGCACCGGGGAGGACTGCCGGGAAAGGGGGGCCCTGGGGCTTCTGCGCCGCTTGGAGGAGGGCCTGAGGGACCTCGGGCCCCTGGTCCAGCTCACCCCCACCCCTTGCCTCAGCCGCTGCGGCAAGGGGCCCGTCCTCATCGCCTACCCCGAGGGGGTGGTCTACGGGGGGCTCTCCCCGGAGGACGTCCTCCCCCTGCGGAAGGCCCACCTGGAAGGGGGGGAGGTCTATCGGGAAAAGCTTTTGGAGGTGATCTAGATGGCATGCCACGAGCTTTCGGCCCTGAGGATCGCGATCGGCGAGCTTTTGGAGAAGGAAGCCCACGACCTCCTCCACGAGCGGGAGGAGCTTGCCCCCGTGCTCGGGCAACGGCCCGAGCTCAAGCGCCTCGCCGAGGCCAAGACCCTCCCCGCCCTGGAGGAAGCCCTGAGGGAGGCCCTCCTCCACCTGGAGGAAAGGGCCGCCCAGGAGCCCGAAGAGCCCTACTGGCGGGGGCTTCTCCTGGCGGTGGAGGCCATGGAGGGGCGCCTGAAGGCCTTGAGGGCAGAGGCCGAGGCCCTCTACCAGGACCTGGACGCCCTTCACGGGAGGCTCCACCGCCTCTTCCCGAGGAGGCGATGAGGGGGAAGGTCTACCTGGTGGGGGCGGGGTTTGGAGGTCCGGAGCACCTCACCCTGAAGGCCCTGAGGGTCTTGGAGGTGGCCGAGGTGGTCCTCCACGACCGCCTGGTCCACCCCGGCGTCCTCGCCCTGGCCAAGGGAGAGCTCGTCCCCGTGGGCAAGGAGGGCTACGGGGGAAAGACCCCCCAGGAGGCCATCACGGCGAGGCTCATCGCCCTGGCCCGGGAGGGGCGGGTGGTGGCCCGGCTCAAGGGGGGGGACCCCATGGTCTTCGGGCGGGGCGGGGAGGAGGCCTTGGCCTTGAGGCGGGCGGGCATCCCCTTTGAGGTGGTCCCGGGGGTGACGAGCGCCGTGGGAGCCCTTTCCGCCCTGGGCCTCCCCCTCACCCACCGGGGGCTTGCCCGGAGCTTCGCCGTGGCCACGGGGCACGACCCCGCCCTCCCCCTCCCCCGGGCGGACACCCTGGTCCTCCTCATGCCCCTCCACACCCTGGGAGGGCTCAAGGAAAGGCTTTTGGAACGCTTTCCTCCGGAAACCCCCCTCGCCCTCCTCGCCCGGGTGGGCTGGCCGGGGGAGGCGGTGCGGCTGGGCCGGGTGGAAGACCTCCCGGGCCTCGGGGAAGGGCTCCCCTCCCCGGCCCTCCTGGTGGTGGGGAAGGTGGTGGGGCTTTATGGCGAACTCCTCCCGAAGGACCACGGCCTTTAGCGAAGCGGAGAAAGCGGCGGTCTACCGGGCCCTCCTTACCCGCCGGGACATCCGCCACTTCCGGCCCGACCCCATTCCGGAGGAAGTTCTGGAAAGGCTCTACCAAGCCTTCCACGCCGCCCCAAGTGTGGGGCTCACCCAACCCTGGGCCATCGTGGAGATCCGGGAAAGGGCGACAAAAGAAAGGGTCTTCGCCCTCCACCAAGAGGCAAGGGCCCGGGAGAGGGCCCTTTTTCAGGGAAAAGCCCAGCGGGTCTACGACCGTCTGCGGCTTGAAGGGCTCCTCGAGGCCCCCCTGCACCTCGCCGTCTTCCAAAGGCCCGTCGCGAGGAGCCTCGGCCACCACACCATGCCCGAGACCCTCGCCTACTCCGTGGTGCTGGCCGTGGGCAACCTCTGGACCGCCGCCCGGGCCGAGGGGATCGGGGTGGGTTGGGTGAGCATCCTGGAACCCGAAGCGGTGGCCAGGCTTCTGGGAGCCCCACCGGACTACCGGCTTCTGGCCTACCTCTGCCTGGGCTACCCCCGCGCCTGGCCGGACGAACCCCTTTTAGAGCGGGCGGGCTGGCGCCAAAGGGAGCCCCTTTTGCGCTACCGGGAGCGCTTCCCGTGAGCCTCCTCCTCGCCCTCCTCCTGGACGCCCTCTTCGGGGAGCCCCCTTCCCGGCTCCACCCCGTGGTCTGGATGGGGCGGTACCTCGCCTGGGCCTGGAGGAGGGTCCGGGGTTTCCCGTCCGGGGCCTTCTACTGGGCTTTGGGGGCCCTCCTCTTCGCCCTGCCCGCCTTTCTCCTGGACCTCCTCCTGAGGCCCTTGGCCTGGGGGTGGGTGGTCCTGGGCCTCCTCCTCAAGCCCCTCTTCAGCCTGAGGATGCTCCTCTTGGAGGTCTTTGGGGTGGAGAAGGCCCTGGAAGAGGGCCTCGAGGCGGGAAGAAGGCGCCTTTCCCGCATCGTGAGCCGGAGAACGGAAGACCTCTCCGCGGAGGAGGTGCGGGAGGCCGCCCTGGAAAGCCTCGCGGAGAACCTCTCGGATAGCCTCCTCGCCCCCCTCCTCTACTACGCCCTCTTCGGCCTCGGGGGGGCCGCCCTCTACCGCTACGCCAACACCGCCGACGCCATGTGGGGCTACCCGGAGCACGGGGCCAGGGGCGCCTTCGCCGCCCGGGCGGACGACCTCCTGAACCTGCTTCCGGCCCGGCTCACCGGGCTTCTCCTCTGCCCCCCGGGGCTTTGGGGGAGGCTTTTGCAGGAGGCCCGCAAGACCCCCTCCCCCAACGCGGGCTTCCCCATGGCCGCCCTGGCCTTGAGGCTCGGGGTGCGCCTGAGGAAGCGGGGGGCCTACGCCCTGAACCCCCTGGCCCCCTCCCCCAAGGCTTCCCACACCCGGAAGGCCCTCTGGCTCGTGGGGGGCCTGGGCTACGGGGTGGGCCTCCTCCTCGCGGCGGCCACGGGGCTTTGGTAGGCTTTGGAGGTGGAGCGGAGCCGGGACTTCCTGCTTCAGGCCAAGCGGGACCTGGAGCAGGCCAGGCTTTCCCTGCGGGAAGGGTTTTTTGAGTGGGCGGCCTTCGCGGCGCAACAGGCGGCGGAAAAGGCGGTGAAGGCCGTCTTCCAGAGGCTGGGAGCCGTGGCCTGGGGCCACTCGGTGGCGGGCCTCCTGGAGGAGCTGGCCCAAAAGCTCCCCGTGCCCGAGGCGTTGCTGGATGCCGCCAGTGAGCTGGACAAGGCCTACATCCCAAGCCGGTACCCCGACGCCTTGCCGGAGGGCGCCCCTTTTCAGCGCTACCGGCGGGGCGAGGCCGAGCGCCTTTTGGGACACGCGGAGGCGGTGTATGCCTACTGTGAAGGTGTTCTATCCCAGATGGACGAGGGAGGAGCTCCTCCTCCGCCTCGAGGAGGGGCTTAAGGCCCTGGAGAAGGAGGTTCCCCTCCTCGAGGCCTGGCTCTTCGGCTCCTGGGCCCGGGGAAGAGCCTCGGTGGGAAGCGACGTGGACCTCCTCCTCCTCTACCAGGGGCCCCGCCGGGAGGACCTCCACCGCCTGGCCCGAAAGGCTTTCCCCGGCCTTCCCCTAGAGCTCCACGCCTACACCGAGGAGGAGGCGGCCCGCCTCGAGGCCGTCCTCGCCCGGATGCGGGAGGGGGCCCTCCGCCTCCGTCCTTAGCCTGGGCCCCACTCGGCCTCCCGCGGCTTCCCTACCATGGAAGGCATGCTGGACGACGTCCTCCGCCCCATCCACGGGGGCACCGACGAGGGCCCCGAGCCCCTCTACGACTTCTCCACCAACGCCAACGCCCTAGGCCCCAACCCCGTGGCCCTGGCCTACCTGCGAAGGGCCGACCCGAGCCGCTACCCCGACCCCCTCTACCGGAGGCTACGCCGGGCCCTGGCCGAGGCCCACGGGGTCTCTCCCGAACAGGTGGCCGTGGGCACGGGGACGAGCGAGCTCATCCACCGCCTGGCCCGCTGGACCTACCTGCGGGGGCCCATCCTCCTCCTCCCCCCCACCTTCGGCGAGTACGCCCGGGCCGCCCGGGCCCTGGATCTGCCCCTCTGGGAGGCGGAAAGCCCCGAGGCCTTCCTGGAGCTCCTTCCCAAAAGTTCCCTCGCCTTCCTCTGCGTGCCCAACAACCCCACGGGGGAGGTCTACCCCTTCCTGGAGGAGGCGGCCAGGCGCGCAGGGGGCGCCCTGGTCCTGGACCTCGCCTACTACGACCTCATGGAATCCCCCCCGCCCCTCCCCCAAACGGCCTTCCGCCTCTACAGCCCCAACAAGGCCCACGGCCTCACGGGGGTCAGGGCGGGGTACCTCCTGGCCCCCCTGGACCTCACCCACTTCCAGAACCTGGCCCCTTCCTGGCCCCTCTCCGTCTACGGGGAGGCCTTCCTCCACGCCCACCTGGACCCGGAGGCCCGGGCCTGGCTGGAGGGGAGCAAAAGGGAGCTCTTCCGCCTCCGGGGCCTCCTCGCCGAGGGGCTTAGGAGGCTTGGCCTCGAGGTCCGGGAAAGCCCCGCCAACTTCCTCATGGTGCGGGTGGGAAGGGCCACGGAGGTGGCGAAGGCCCTGAGGGAAAGGGGCATAAGGGTGCGGGACTGCACCAGTTTTGGCCTCCCCGAGTGGCTCAGGCTTTCCGCCCAGAGGGAGGAGGCCATAAGGGCCCTCCTCCTCGCCCTGGAGGAGGTCCTCGCGGGTAAACTCAGGGCATGACCCCGGAGCTTGCCCGCTACCTGGAGGAGGCCAAGAAGGCCCTGGAGGACGCCCAAACAATCCTCAAGGCCGTGGAGGTGCGCCTTGGGAAGGGCTAAGGCCCTCATCGTCTGGGGCACGGGAAGCGGGGTGGGGAAAAGCCTCTTCGCGGCAGGGCTTCTCCGCCACTTCAAAAGGCTTGGCCTCGAGGCCGCCCCCTTCAAGGCCCAGAACATGGCGAACCACGCCCGGGTGGTGCGGGGCGGGGAGATGGCCTCCGCCCAGTGGCTCCAGGCCCTGGCGGCGGGGGTAGAGCCCGAGGTGCGCATGAACCCCGTCCTGGTGAAGCCCTTCGGGGAGAGGGGCGCCCAGGTGGTGGTGTGGGGGAAGGTGGACCCCTTCCTCTCCGGGCTTCCCTGGAAGGAAAGGAGGCCCCACCTCGAGGCCCCCGTCCGCGAGGCCCTGGAAGGCCTCCTCGCCGAGTACGACCTCCTGGTGCTGGAGGGGGCGGGAAGCCCGGTGGAGCGGAACCTCTGGCCCGACCTCCCGAACCTAAGGGTAGCCGAGTGGGCGGACGCCAAGGCCCTCCTGGTGGCCGACGTGGACCAGGGCGGGGCCCTGGGGGCGCTCTACGGCACCTGGGCCCTCCTGGGGGAGCACCGAAAGAGGCTCATAGGCTTCGCCTTCAACAAGTTCCGGGGGGACCTGGAGCTCCTGAAGCCCGCCTACGCGCTCCTCAGGGACTGGACCGGCCTCCCCGTCCTCGGCACCCTCCCCCTCCTTCCCCTCGCCCTCCCCGAGGAGGACGGGTTCCGCTACCGCCAGCCCGCCGGGAATGGCCCCAAGGTGGCCCTCCTCCGCTACCCCCACGCCGCCAACCTGGACGAGTTCTGGCCCCTCTCCGAGCTCGCCCAGGTGGTCTACGCCCATAGCCCCGAGGAGGCGGAAGGGGCCTGGCTTCTCATCCTCCCGGGAAGCCGCCTCCCGGCGCGGGACCTCCCCTGGCTTCGGGCCTTCCTCCCCTTGATCCAGAGGCACCTGGAGGCGGGCAAGCCCGTCCTCGCCGTCTGCGGAGGGGCGGAGATGCTTTCCGAAGCCCTCCTGGACGAGGAAGGGGTGGAGGAAAGGGGCCACTTCCCCGGCCTCGGCCTCCTCCCCTACCGGGTGCGGATGGCGCGGGAGAAGACGGTGGAGCGGAGGCGGGTGCGGCTTCGGGGGCTTTCCGGGTACTGGGGGAGGCTTGAGGGCCTCGAGGTGGAGGGGTACGAGATCCACCACGGCCAGGGCCTCCCCCTCTTCCACCAGGAAGGAAGCCTCCTCGCCACCTGGCTCCACGGCCTCCTGGAAAACCCCGGGGTGCAGAAGGCCCTCTTCGGCCGGGAGGCGCGGGGCCTGGAGGAGGGCCTTGAGGCCCTGGCGGACGCCCTGGAGCGCCACCTGGACCTAAGGGCCCTCCACCGGGCCCTGGGGCTCACGGGGAGGGCCTTCCCCGCAAGCCCCACCGAGGCGAAAGCCCCGGTGGGGTGCCCGGACCCGCCCCCACCCCCCGGCCTCGTCCTCCTCCTGGGCGGGGCGAAAAGCGGCAAGAGCCGCTTCGCCCAGAGGCTCGCCGGGCCCTTCGCCACCCTGGTCGCCACCGCCGAGGCCCGGGACGAGGAGATGGCGGAGAAGATCCGCCGCCACCAGGAGGAGCGCCCCCCCACCTGGGAGACCCTGGAAGCGCCTTTGGACCTCGTGGGGGCCCTGAAGCGGGCCCGCCACCCCACCGTGGTGGTGGACTGCCTCACCCTCTGGGTCGCCAACCTGATGGAACGGGGCCTGGACCCCCTCTTGGAGGCGAGGCGCTTCCTAAGCGCGGTGGAGGAAAGCGGCAAGAGGGTCATCGCCGTCTCCAACGAGGTGGGGATGGGGATCGTCCCCCAAAACCCCCTCGCCCGCCGCTACCGGGACCTCCTGGGCCAGGTGAACGCCCTTTTGGCCGAGGCGGCTCAGGAGGCCTACCTCCTGGTGGCGGGGCGGGCCCTGCCCCTCGGCGGGGGCAAGGTTCCCGCCCAGGAAGCCAAAAGGCCCGGCTCCCACGGAGGGGAACCGGGCCCCGGCCGATCCCGCGACCCGGGCCCTTAGGCCCAGACGTCCTCGGGGTGGCGCATCCCCTGGGGCCTGGCCTTGAGGATCTCCAGGGCCTCCTCCTCGCTCATCACCGGGTTCTGGTAGCGGAGGCCAAGGGCCTCCCCCATGAGGCGGAAGACGTGGGTGTTGTCCACGAGGCCCAGGTTCACAAAGCGCAGGCCCTGGCCGTAGAGGAGGAGCATCACGGGGCTCGCCGTGTGCTGCCCCGAGGACCAGCCGATGTTGGGCCGGTCGGGCTTCTGGGCGTCCCGCTGCACCATGGCCCAGGCCATGGTGTTGGCGGGCTGGACCCCTTGGCGCACCCCCTCCGGCCAGTAGACCTTCTCCCGGATGGCCCGCACCACCCTTTCCGCCTCGGCGTCCTCGAGGTCCACCCCCTTCATGGCCCGGAAGGCCTCCTTGACCTGGGAGGCCTCCGGGGCCTGGCCGAGGACGCGGAGCATGTGCTCAAAGCTCGCCCGCTGCGGCTCCAGGAGGTCCACCCCTTGGGAGCTCTCCAGGTAGCTCCGCCCGGCCCCGTAAAGCCCCCCTACCCCGGTGGCGTGGTCCGAGACCACGATGAGGAGGGTGTCCGGGTTCCGGTCCACGAAGGCGGTGAGGAGCTCCAGGACCTCGTCCGCCGCCAGCACGTCCCAAAGGGTGGCCCCGGCGTCGTTCAAGTGGTTGGCGTGGTCAATCCGCCCCGCTTCCACCTGAAGGACGAAGCCCCCGCGGTGGGCGGCAAGCCGGGGCAAAGCGGCCTGGACCATTTCCTTGAGGCTCGGCACCCCAAGGCCCTGGAAGCGGCGGTCAATCTCGTAGGGCACGTGGCCGTCGGCGAAGACGCCCAAGAGCCGGGTGGCGTTGGAACGGACGAGCTCCTCGGGGGTGCGCACCACCCCGTACCCCTTGGCGGCGAAGGCGGCGTAGAGGTCCTTCCCGTCCTTGCGCCTGGCGGGGTTGAAGAAGCGGTCCCCGCCCCCCAGGTACACCTCGGCCCCGAACTCCAGGTACTGCTCGGCGATCCTCTCCTCGGCGTTCCGGTCGGGATTGGAGATCACGAAGCTCGCCGGGGTGGCGTGGGTGACGGTGGTGGTGGTCACGAGCCCCACGGCCTTCCCCGCTTCCTTGGCCGCGGCGAAGAAGGGCTTGAGGGGGGTCCCGTCGGCGTGGATGGCGAGCCCCCCGTTCACCGTCTTCACCCCGCAGGAGAAGGCGTTCCCCGCGGCGCTGGACTCGGTGACGTAGCTGGTGAGGCTGTAGGTGTTGATGAGCCCGTTGGGGTAGCGGGCGAGGAGGCGCTCCAGGGCGAGAACCCGGCCCTGCCTCCTCCGGGCGTAGGCCTGGGCGATGGCGTAGTCCTCCCAGGAAAACCCGTCGTAGACGAAGACGATCAGGTTGCGGTAGCGCCTCCCCAAGGAAGGCTGGTTCTGCAGAGCCCCCTGGGTATGGCCCCGGGGCAGGAGGGCCAGGGCCCCCGCAGCCAGGCCACCTTTCAGGATGTCCCTTCGCTTCATGTTTCTCACCTCCGAGTTCAAAGTAAGAAGCGCAAGTCAGGGGAAGGTCAGGGGATAATAACCCCGTGACCCTGGAAGGCCGGATCCTCTCCCCCCGGGGCTTCGTGCGGGGAAGGCTCCCTGGCCCGACGCGCCCAGACCGGGGCCTTTCCCGGGTTCCGCCCCGCTTGGGCACTAAACGAAGAAGAGCTTTTCCCGGTCCACCTCCTTGAGGTGACGGATCCCCAACCGGCCCACCTCCTTCACCAGGCGGTCGGCCAGGTGAAGGGGAGCGGGAAGCCGGGGGAAGGCGAAACCGCTCGCCGGGTAGAGGCGGGTCAGATGGAAAATCTGGTGGGCCAGGGCCTCGAGGGGCGTGTCCCCCGCCTCGTGCACCAGCTTCAGGGGTCGGGGCGTGCCCCGGAAGTCCCGGTGGACGGTAAGGAGAAGAAAGGTCTTGTCCTCCAAGGGGACGTAAAGCCCGTCCGCCAGGCGCCCCTGCACGGGGTAGACCCGCCCCCCACCCGACTTGCGCACCGAAACCAAGTCGTAGGCTATGCCTTCCCGGGCAAGGGCCTCCAAGGCCAGGGCGAACTCGTCCTGGGGCACGCGGCCGTCCCGAAGGAGGAGGACCCGGGAAGGAAGCCTCCCCGCCTTGCGTCTGAAGGCCCAGAGGGTCTCCTCCAAGAGGTCCCAGACCACCTCCTGGGGGATCCGCTCCCCGGCCTGGGCCTCGGGGAGGGTCCAGAGGAGGTGGCCGCCGTCCCCGCCCACGGCGCAGGCCGCGCCCCCGAAGCGAAAGGACTCCCTTCCGCCGGCGTCAAAGCCCACGGCGAGCTCCGCCGGATAGGCGCCGCTCAGGGCCACCACCTGAAGCCCCGCTTTGGCCAGGAGGCCCAGGAGGGCGTTCTCCCAGCGGTGGCGTTCCTCCTCCCGGAGGGGGACGTTGAGGATTTGGCTGGGAAGGCCTTCCCTGAGAAGAAGGGCCTTCAGGCGGTTGCGGTCTTCCCAGGCCATGGGCGGGGTGAGGACCAGCACGGCCTGGACCCCCTCCTCCTTGGCCTTCCGCAGCGCCTCGCGGAAAGCCAGGCCTTGGGAGGGATGGGCGTGGAGGGTGTGCAAACGGAGGGAAGCCCCGCTCGCCCCAAAGGCCCGGAGCAAGGCCCGCCGGAGAAACTCCGGCCATCCTTGGGCCCCGTCCAGGCGCAAGAGGGCCAGGGCGGTTTCCTGGGCCCGGTAAAACCCCACGCGGAGGGCGTCCGCAGGCTTGCTCACGGCTCTTCTGCCCATGAGCTTGGGGATGCTCAAGCGGTAAGCCTGGGCGCGCACCGCCTCAGGTGTGCCCAGCCCCAGGCGCCGGCCGATCCAGCTGGCGATCTCCCGGGTCCGCCGACGCCGCTCTTCCCAAGGCAAGGAGAGGGCCAGGCTTCCCTCCTCTTCATGAAGGTCTTCCAGGGTCAGAACGGGCACCAAAAGGCCCGTCAGATGGGGGATTGGCTTTCGCGGATCCTTTGGGTCCGCCACCCAGGCCACCCGCCCCCCTTCCCGGCCCTGGAGGCGGCCCTTGAAAGCGTGGTAGTCCAGGAGGCTCAAGCCGCCCGGGAGAGGGAGCTCCTTGGGGTCTTCCTCTCCCAGCCGGAGAAGCTCCCAGGTGCGCCGGTCGTAGGCGTTCCGGACCCGTTTGGGCAGAGGGTGGCCTTGGGCAAGCCAGGCCTCGAGGGACATCTCGCAGAGGATGCGGTAAGCGGGGTCCACCTCCAGGAGGAACGCCCCCGAGTCGGAGACCCAAAGGTCCAAGACCGCCCCCCCAAGCACCCGCCACCCGGGCCCCCGGGCGTGCTCCCTCCGGTACACCGCAAGCCCCTCCACCCAGACCCCCTCGAGGCGCCTGAGGCGCTCCTGAAGGAGCCTTCGGGCTAGGGCCGAAAGCACGCTCCGCTCCCCCGGGTCCTTGGGGTCCAGAGGCCTCCTCCCCTTGGGGTAGAGGCGGTAGGCGTAGTTCTGCCCCATCCGCGCCAAGGTGCCCTCCAAGACCAGGACCTCAGGGGGTGACCAGGAGGCGAGGCCGTCTCCCATGCGCACCGTGACGCCCCCCGCCCGGCGGGCCACCTGGGCGAGAAGGGGATACACCTCCTCCCGCCCCGGAGGAGGGTCCAGAACCACCTCGAGGCGCCAAGGCCTGAGTTCCTCGGGGTTCAGAGGCCGTAGGGCGAAGCGGTTTAGGAACACTTCCGTTTTTCCAAGGTGGTTCATATCTTGGCTCAGATTTGCATAGGAGCTGCCAAGGATCAAGGGAGGGGAGTTTCCCAGGGGCCTAGCTCTACCTCCGTCCGGAGGGAGAAGGAAGACGTCCTCCGGACCCCAGGAAGGCCCCCCCTGCGGCCCTATGCAAAAGGAAGATCCCCTATACTGCGCTCGCGGAGGTGAACCGTGCGCGTGGCCTACGTGCTCTCAAGCCCTAGGGCGGCAAGCCACAAACTCGGCCAGATGATCCTCCCCCAGCTGGAGGCGGGGACCCACGGGGTGGAGGTGGTGGGGATCTTCTTCTTTGACGACAACACCCTGGTGCTGCAGAAAGGGAACCCCATCGGGGAGCGGCTCGCCAAGGTGGCCAAGGAGAAGGGCATCCTCCTCATGATGTGCGACCTCTGCGCTCTGGAGCGGGGCCTGGCCGAGGGGGAGCCCCGCTGGTGCACCCCGGAAGGAGAGGGGCGGAAGACCCCTGGGACGTGCCGGGTGTCCCCCCACGTGGTGGAGGGGGTGGAGGTGGGGTGCTTCCCCGACCTCTACCGGGCTTTGGCGGGCCGGGTGGACCAGGTGATCACCCTGTAGCCGTGGCCCGCCGCGCCGGGAAGTGGAAGGGCCTCCCGCACAAACCCGGGCCTCCCCCTGGTGGGGATGAGGACGCTAATCATGGGCCAGGGTGGGCTGGAGCCGGGTTTCGTCGGTGAGGTCCAGGCGGAGGGGCGTGGCGGAGACGAAGCCCTGGGCCACCGCCCAGCGGTCCGTCCCCTCCTCCGCCTCCTTGAGGGGCCTCGGGGCGAACCAGTAGAAGGGCCGGCCCATGGGGTCCTCCCCCGGGATCACCACCCCCTCGTAGGCCCGCACCGACTGCCGGGTCCAGAGGAAGCCCTTGGGCCTAAGGGGCAGGTTCACGTTCACCAGGAAGGGCCGCTCCAACCGGAGGAGGGTCTCCAAGGTCCGGAGGAGCCAGGGGCGAAGCCCGGCGAAGTCCGGAACCTCCCCGTTGAGGGGCACGCTGAAGGCCGCGGCGGAGAGGCCGAAGAGGTAGCCCTGCTTGGCCGCGGCCACGGTGCCCGAGTGCCAGATCTCGTGCCCCAGGTTGCTCCCCAGGTTCACCCCCGAGAGGACCAGGTCCACGGGGCCGAAGAGGTGGAGGCCCAGGGCCACGCAGTCCGCCGGGGTCCCCCGCACCCGGTAGGCGGGGAAGTGGGGGACGTGGAAGGGGGAGGGGTGGGGGTAGGCCCGCACCGGGTGGGCGATGGTGATGGCGTGGCCCGTGGCGCTCTGCTCCGTGTCGGGGGCGGCCACGAAGACCTCCCCGAACTGGGAGGCGGCCTCGGCCAGGGCCCAAAGGCCGGGGCTATAGATGCCGTCGTCGTTGGTCACCAGGATCCGCATGGCCTCACCCTAGCCCCCCGGCGTCAGGAAAAGGTCATGGACCCCCGGGGCCCCCGGGGGTCCGGGAGGGGGCCCTACCGGCCCGCCACGCTCCGGTTGTAGCGCTCCAGGGCGGCGTCCGCCTTGGCCTTGGCCTCCTTCAAGGCCTCCTGGGCGGGCTTGCCCTTGAGGATCTCCTCCCAGGCCGCCTGGACGTACTGGCGGATCTCCGGGAAGGCGCCCATGAGGCAGCCCGCGCTGGCGTTGTTGACCTTGCTCGTGGCGAGCTGCTGGATGGCCGTGGTGTAGTTGGGCTGGCGCACGTGGGCCTGGCGCACCTCGGGAAGCTCCGTCACCCCCTTGACCACCGGGAAGTAGCCCGTGGCCAGGTGCCACTTGGCCTGGGTCCTGGGCTCCAGGAGGAACCGGACGAACTCCCAAGCCCCCTGGGTCTCCGCCTCGGAGAAGCCCTTGAGCACGTAGAGGGCGGCCCCGCCGATGGCCACCCCGTTGCGCTCCTTCAGGTAGGGGTAGTAGGCGGTGCGCACGGGGAAGCGGTTCCCCACTTGGCGCAACACCCCGGTGAGGCTCGCCGTGGAGTAGCTGGCGATGGCCGCCTGGCCCTGGGCGAAGAGGCTTTGGGAGTCGGCCCAGTTCCTACCGGTGTTGGCCGCCACCCCTTCCCGCACCAGGCGGGCATAGGTGTCCAGGAAGGCCACCGCCGCAGGGTTGTCAAAGGCCACGGCCGTGGCCCGGGCCCGGCGGCCGTTCTCGTTGTTGCAGAAGTACTCCCCGGAGTTGTAGGAGATCTGCTCCACGAACCAGGAGTCTATGGGGATGGAGAGCCCGTAGCGCACGGTGCGCCCCTGGGCGTCCTTCTTGGTGAGCTTTCGGGCCGCCTCCTCCAGGTCCTTTAGGCTCCAGGTGGGCTTGAAGGGGACCCCCGCCTCCTGGAAGGCCGCCATGTTGAAGTAGAGGATAGGGTTGGAGGAGTTGAAGGGAAGGCCGAAGAGCTTGCCGTCCACGGTGTAGTAGTTGCGGGGCTGGGGTAGGAGGTGGTCCAGGTCAAACCCGTTCTTCCTGGCCAGGTCCTCCAAGGGAACCACCGCCCCGGAGTCCGCCATGATGCGGGCCCCGATGTCGTACACCTGGATCACGTGGGGAAAGCCCCTCCCCGCCCTCAGAGCAGCCAGGAGCTTGTTGATCCCGTCGTCGTAGCTCCCCACGTACTGGGCCTTTACCTGGACGCGGCTCTGGCTGGCGTTGAACTCCTTCACCAAGGCCTCCGTGGCCTCACCGAGGACCCCGCCCATGGAATGCCAGAACTCCACCGTGATCCGCTGGGCCTGGGCTGTCCCCAAGAGGAGCGCCGCCAGAAGGCCTGCCTTCGCTAGAAAAAATCCTTGCACTCCCATACCGAACCTCCTTACCCCTTCAGCCCGCCCAGGGCGATGCCCCGCACGAAGGCCCGCTGGGCGAGCAGGAAGGCGATCAAGGTGGGGAGAAGGACCAGGATGGCCCCGGCGGCCACCACGTTCCAGCGGGCCACCTCCTCGTTGAGGATAAAGTTCACGGCGATCTGGGCGGTCTGCATCTCCCGGCTTTTGGTGACCACCAGGGGCCAGAGGTACATGTTCCAGGTGCCGATGAAGGTCAGGGCGGCCAAGGCCCCCAAGGCGGGGGCGGAGAGGGGAAGGGCCACGTGGCGTAGGACCTGCCAGTGGGTGGCCCCGTCGATGCGGGCGGCGTCAAAGTAGTCCTCGGGGAGGGTGCGGAGGTACTGCCGGAGGAGGAAGACCCCGAGGGGGCTCGCCAGAAAGGGCACGGTGAGGGCGGCGTAGGTGTCCAGCCAGCCCAGGCGGTCCACGAGGAGGTAAAGGGGGAGGAAGGTGACCTCCCCGGGCACCAGGAGGAGGGCCACGGCGAGGCCGAAGAGGGCCTCCCTTCCCCGGAAGCGGAGACGGGTCAGGGCATAGGCGGCGAGGAGGCTCGTGGCCAGGACCCCCAAGGTGACCGCCACGGACACCAGGAGGCTGTTGAGGAGGAAGCGGGGCAAGGGGTAGCGGGAGAGGGCCTCCCGGTAGGGCTCCAGGGTGGGGTGGGGCGGCAGGAGGCCCGGGGCGTAGAGGTCCCCCTCCGCGCGCAGGCTTGCGGAAAGCAGGGTGAAAAGGGGAAGCACGAGGAGGAAGGCGTAGGCCGAGGCCATGAGGTAGGTGGGCAGGAGCTTCCTAAGCCGCATAGTGCACCCTCCGGCCCAGGAGCCAGAACTGGAGGGCCGCCAAGAGGAGGAGGACCAGGAAAAGGAGAAAGGCCTCCGCGGCGGCCAGGGGAACCTGGAAGTTAAAGAAGGCGTCCTGGTAGACCCGGTAGATCCAGACCATGGTGCTCTCGGCGGGGCCTCCCCGGGTGAGGAGGTGGATCTGGCCGAAGGCGGTGAGGCTCTTGAGCACCACGAGGAGCCCCACCAGGAAAAGGGTCGGGGAGAGGAGGGGGAGGGTGATGCGGAAGAAGCGGGTCCAGGGGCTGGCGCCGTCCACGGTGGCCGCCTCCAAGACCTCCTCGGGGATGTTCTGCAGCCCGGCGGTGAGGAGGATGGCCGTAAACCCCACCCCCGACCAGGCGGTGATCACCCCAAGGGTGTAGAGGGCGAGGTCCGGGGAGGTGAGCCAGGGCTGAGGAGGAAGCCCCAGGCCGGCCAGGGCGCGGTTGGCCCAGCCCCCCACGGGGTGGAGGAACCACCCCCAGGCCACCGCCGCCACGGCCGTGGGAACGGCGGTGGTGAGGAAGAAGAGGGTGCGGAAGAAGGCCACCCCAGGATAGGGGCGGTAGACCAGGAGGGCTGCGAGGAGGCCCAAGACGAGCTCCAAGGGGGCCACCACCAGGGCGAACTTGAGGGTGAGGAGGGCGCTTTTCCAAAACTCCGGTCGGGCGAGGACCTCCTGGAAGTTGCCCAGTCCCACCCACTCCCGGCCCCGCCCGAAGAGGTTCTCCCGGTGAAGGGATAGCCAAAGGGCCTCTAAAGCGGGCCAGACCAGGAAGAGGAGGAAGAGGGCATAGGCGGGGAGGAGGAAGGGAAGGGCGGTCAGGAGCTCCCCCCTCCTTCTCCGCATCCCTTCGCGCCTCAGGACCAAGGACATGCCTGGGACCAACCTTACGGGGCCTCGGTCAGAGGAGCGTCAGGCTACCCCAGCTTGGGGCAGCCTGGGGGCCCCGGCAAAGGGTTCTCAAGGGACTCCCTCGGGCTAGCCGGACGAAGGAAACAGGCATCCTGCGGGGGCAAAAGCCGAGGACCCCGAGTGCACCCGGGGCCCCGGCCGAGGCCTCCCCTTAGAGGGAGCGGCGCAGGAGGTCTTCCCAGAGGGGGTTCAAGGGGATGGCGCCCACCTCCTTGACCGCGGTCTGCTTCCTCTCCTTCACCGCCACCTGGAAGAACCACCTCCCTTAGGGACCTTTGTCCCGCCCCTACCTCTGCAGGGTATCCGTGAGTCGGTTCACGTCGCCCTCCCCCTCTTCCAGGGCGGAAAGGTAGCGGAGGGAGGCCTCCGGGTCCTCCCTCACCTCCAGGACCATGGTCCGGTCCAGGTAGGGACGGAGCCACGCCCCGTGGCCCAGGACCCCCCGGCCCAGGTTCCAGTGGCGGTCGTAGACCCCGTCCGTGTCGTTCAGGTGCAGGTGCTCGGGGGCCAGGGCGAGCCAGGGCCCGGGGTCGGGGGTTCGGCTGAAGACCCGGGCGTGGGCGGCGTCAAAGCAGAAGCCTAGCTCCCCGGCATGGGCCTCCAAAACCGGCCTCAGGGCCTCCGGGTGGGGCTCGTGGCTGTTCTCCAGAAGGAGGCGCACCCCCAGGGTGCGGGCCCGCCGCACCACCAGCCCCAGGGCCTCCGCCAGGGGCAGGGCCCGCTCCAGGGCCTCCTCCAGGGTGCGGCCGTGGGGGATCCCCGAGTGGAAGACGGCCCGGTCCGCCCCAAGCTCCGCCGCCCGGTCCAGCCCGAAGAGGAGCCTGCGCAGGGTGAGGCCCCGCACCTCGGGGTCCGGCGAGAGGAGGTCCAGGTTCCAGAAGGGGAGGTGCACGGAAAGCTTCCCGGAAAACCGCCTCCTCAGGCTTTGGAAGAGGGCGTCCTCCTCCAGGAGGGCGGGGTCCAGGTAGACCTCCGCCCCCAGGCCCAGGGCCTGCAGGCGGGGAAGGGCCTCTTCCGCCCGGGAAAGGGGGAAGGCCAGCCTGACGTCCATGGCCCCAGCATGCCCCCGGCGTGTCAGCCCCCGGTCAGCTACGGGAACTCCAGGGGGCTTTGCCCGAGGGCCTGGAGGGGGGGCAGCGCGGCCAGGAGCCCCGGGGGCAGGAGAAAGAACCCGGGCCGCGCCCCCAGGAGACCCGCTCCCAACAGGGCCCGCCCCCAGCCCAAGACCACCTCCACCCCCCGTCTCCAAGGGGACCACGGCGAAGACCAGACCCCGGAGGGCGCCCAGGGCCCGGAGGAGGGCGGTGTTCCGGCGGTGCCCCAGCCTCCCAACCTACACCCCCTGCCACACCAGGAGGGGCGCCAGGAGGAGGACGAGGGCCCGGTAAGCTGCCTGCTCCTGGAGGAAAAAGTCCCGCACCTGGGCGAAAACCTGCCCGAAAAGACCGCCTGGGCGAGTCCTTCCCGCTGGAGCTCTTGGGCCACCTGGTAGACGTCGGAAAGCCGCTTCCCGGTGTAGAGGACGGCTGTGACCTCCCGCTTACTTTCCCCCTCCTCGTGCACCCTTCCAGTAGGCCTCTATGGGCACCAGGATGGCCCGGTCCCAGGCCCCCCTTGGCCTTCGAGGACCGCCACCCTGAGGTTAAAGCGCTGCCCGGCGAGGAGCACCGTTCCGTCGTAAGGGGTACACGGCGATCTTGGCCGCCAGGGCCGAGAGGGCTCAGGCGAGCCCCATCCACGTCCGCATACGCTTCCACCCCATCCTCATCCCTCAGAGGGTCACCCTGAGGAGCTTCGCCAACCCGAGTTCAGTAAAGGGCCTCCTCTACAAAGGAGGCGTGGACGATGGCCTTGGCCCTCGCCCCCTCGAGCTCCAGGAAGACGTAGGAAACCCGGGCGGGGCCTGCGGCGTAGGCCAGGCGGAGGCCCTTGGGGGGAAGCCGCAGGCGGAAGGCGGCCACCAGAAAGGCGGGGTCGTACCCCTGCAGACCCCCCTCGGCCCCCACCATCCCCACGTCGGACACGTAGGCCGTGCCCCGGGGCAGGATGCGGGCGTCGGCGGTGGGCACGTGGGTGTGGGTGCCGAGGAGGGCGGCGATCCGGCCGTCCAAGGCGTAGGCCGCCGCCATCTTCTCAAAAACGGACTCCGAGTGGAAGTCCACCAGGACGGGCACCCCCTCCCCCTCGGCCAGGAGCCGCTCCAGGGCGGGCAGGGGGTCCTCCGCCGCCCGGGGCAGGGCGCTCCGCCCCGCCACGTTGACCACGAGGAGGCGCTTGTCCCCCTTCTCCAGGAGGAGGCTCCCCCGCCCCGGGGCCAGGGGGGAGTAGTTGAGGGGCCTGAGCACCTGCGGGTGGCCGAGGACCTCCTCCAGGTTGGGAGGGTCAAAGGAGTGGTTCCCCCCCGTGACCGCATCCACCCCGAGCCTGAAGAGCCTTTCCAGGGAGGCCAGGGTCATGCCCGCCCTGCCCTGCTCGGGGAGGGTGAGGTCCAGGTTCTCCCCGTTGGCCACCACGAAGTCGGGCCTCAGGCGCTCCAAAAGGGCAGGAAGCTCCCGCTCCAGGGCCCTAAGTCCAGGCTCCCCCACGATGTCGCCGAAGAAGAGCACCCTCATCCGCGCACCCCTCCTTCCCAATCAGGGTCTCCAGGATGCCCCGCCGGAAGAGGAGGAATAGGGCACGCCCACCATCCTCCCCTCGACCAGGCCCAGGGCGCGGATGTTGGGGGCGTAGCGCCCGAGGACCCGCCCCCCCGTGTAGCGGCGGTCCAGCTCGTCCGCGGGGACGAAGGGCAGGTTCTCGGCCACGTACCGGGTGTAGAGGTACCCGATTTGGGCTACGTCCGGGGGGTTGCCCGCCGCCAGGGCCGCCTGCAGGTTCTGCAGGAGCCCGGTGTAGGCGTTGGGCTGGTAGCGCTCCTCCACCTTGATCCCGGGGTTTCGCCGCTCAAACTCCCGGATGAGCTCCCGGACCGCGGGGAGGCCGAAGGCCTCGGTGTTGATGTGCCAGTACTGGAGGGTGATCCCCTGGGCGAGGGCCGGGGCCAGGGCCAGGAGAGTCCTTATGGCGTCCACCTCCTAGGGCACGCTAAACCCCTTTCGTCAGGCCAGGGTCATGGAGGAGGCGGCCGTCCCTATGGAAGCGCCGGGCCCGGGGGAGGGCCAGGCGGAGCTCCGCCCCCGGGGGGGCGTCCAGGCGCACCCAGGCCTCCCCCTGGGGGAGGAGGACCCGGCAGAGCACCTCCCCCCGCACCTCCCGCCTTTCCAGGACGCGGGCGGGGAGGGGGCCTCCGGGGACCGCCTCCTCGTAGCGGAAGGCGAGGAAGGTCTCCCCTTCGGGGAGGAGGTTGGCCCGGCCGAAGGCCAGGAAGGCGGCCAGGGAAGCGGGGGCCTCGTAGAGCCGCCGCGGGGGCCCAACCTCCAAAAGCCTTCCCCCCGCCATGACCCCCACCCGGTCCCCCAGGAGCATGGCCTCCTCCGGGTCGTGGGTTACGTGGAGGGCGGTGATCCCCTCCCGCTTGAGGAGGGCCCGCACCTCCAGGCGAAGCCCCTCCCGCAGCACGGGGTCCAGGGCGCTGTAGGGCTCGTCCAGGAGGAGCACCTTCGGCCGCCTCGCCAGGGCCCGGGCCAGGGCCACCCGCTGCCGCTGCCCCCCGGAGAGCTCCCCGGGCCTGCGCCCCTCGAGGCCCCCCAGGCCCACCCGCTCCAGCAGGGCCAGGGCCTCGGCCCGATCGGGCCTGGGCATCACCAGGAGGAGGTGCTCCAGGGCGGTGAGGTGGGGCCAGAGGCCCTATAAGGGGGTACGTCCCGGGTCACGACGCTTCCCGCCCCCACCACCGCTCCCCGGCCGATGCGTACCCCCGCGAGAACCACCGCCCCGTGCCCGATCCAGACATCGTGGTCCACCTCAACCTTTTGCAACCCCCGCCAGTGGAAGAAGGCCTTACCGTCCTCTCCCAGGCCGTATTGGGCGCTCCGGTAAGTGAAGTGATGGGTGCTGGGCCGATCCAGGGGATGCTCAGGGGCTCCAAGGCAAACATGGGCAGCCACGGAGACGAAGCGTCCTAAATGGGCGTTTTGGAGAAAGCAGCGCTCCATCACATAGCTATAATCCCCGAGAACGCTTTCCTCCAAAACGCTCTCCTCCCCCACGCACGTGTAACGAGCGAGCTGGCTTCCCCGCACCCGAGCTGTGGGGGCGACTATGGGATCAGGCCAGGGCATGGGCCAGCTCTCCCCCCACGAACACAGGTTTCCCCGCCACAAAGGCGCCGAGGACCGAGAATGGAGACTCCTTGAGAACTACAAGGTCCGCGCGGAGACCCGGGGCCAAGGCCCCCCGGTCGGCCAGGCCCACCGCGAGGGCGGGGCGGCGGGTCACCAGGGCCAAAGCCAGGGGTAGGTCCAGCAAGCCCTGGGCCGCCAAACGGAAGGGCGCCCTAAGGGCCGCCTCCGGTAAGTAGTCCGTGGCCAAAGCGTCCAGAAGACCTTCCCTAAGGGCGTCCAAGGCGGAGAGGTTGCCGTGATGGGAGCCTCCCCGTAAGGCGTTGGGCGCCCCCATTACCACGGTCATCCCCCGGACCTTGGCCTCCTTGGCGGCCTCCAGGCGCACGGGAAACTCGCTCACCGTCACCCCCAAGCGGGCCATCAGGGCTACCCGGTCTGGGGTGTCGTCGTCGTGGGAGGCCAAAGGGATGCTCTTGGCCAGGGCCTCCGCCGCCAGGGCTTCTAGCCCCTCCCAGGTGGCCCGCGTGGACAGGCGCTTGACCTCGTCGTACACCTCCGCCTCCGGGCGGCCGTGGTGGCGGGCCATGTAACGCACGTAGGTTTCTAGGTCGTGAAACTGCCCCTGCCCCGGGGTGTGGTCCATGAAGGAGAGGAGGTGGACCCAGCCTTTTCGCAGGGCTTCCCGCACGGCAGGCTCCCCCTGCGGACGCGAGACCTCGTAGCGGGCGTGGATCCTCAAGTCCACGTGCAAAGCGGAGCGAAGACCCCAAAGTTCCTGGGCCAGCCTCAGGCCTTGGTCGGGCTCCCTCACCCCGCCCGCCCCTTCCCAGAAGGCCACGGTGGCGTAGACTGTGGTGATCCCTGCGGCCAGCTGCCGCAACTCCCAGGAGGGGAGGGCGAGCTCCAGGGGAAGCCGCACCCCGGGCCGGGGCTCCAGCTCCCGCTCGAGGCTGTCCCCGTGCAGGTCCACCAGGCCAGGCACCACCGTGAAGCCCCGCAGGTCCATTCCCGAGGGCACAAAGCCTTCCCGAACCTCGGCGATGCGTTCTCCCTCCAGCCGGAGGGAACCCTCGGTCAGGACGCGGTCAGGAAGAACGAGCCTGGCTCCAGACAGCCACACTGTCGCCCTCCTTCACGAGAAGGTACTGTCGGTCCACAAGGCCCCTAACGTCATCCGGGTGGTGGAAGACGCCCACCATGGCTACCCCTTGGACCTTAAGCTCGAGTAGGCGCTCCCGCAAAGCCTCCCGGGCCCCGAGGTCCAGGCTAGCCGTGGGCTCGTCCAGGAGGAGCAAGGGGTAGGTCTGGACCAGGGCCCTGGCCAAATTCACCTTTTGACGCTCCCCTCCGGAGAGGGATGTGGGGTAAACCTGGAAGAGCCTAGGGTCTAGACCCAGAGCTTCCAAGGCCTGTCCGGCCCGCCTCTTGGCCTCCCCTTCTCCGACGCCTCCTTCCAAGAGGGGCTCCATCACCACCTCCAGCACCGTGGTGCGAGGCCTTGGCTCCAGGAACTGGCTCACGTACCCCACCACGTGGCGGCGGAGCCAGAGGAGGGTTCTGGGACCGGACTGGACCACGTCCACCAGGCCTTTCGGGGTTTCCAGCAAGATTTTCCCGGCGCTGGGGCGGTAGGTTCCGTAGATGCACTTGAGCAAAGAGCTCTTCCCTACACCGTTTTGGCCTTGCAGGAGGAGAAACTCCCCTCGCCGCAAGGTGAACTCCACCCCGGCGAAGAGCGTAAGGTCGCGGCCCAGCCGGTGGAGGCGAAAGGTCTTGGAAAGGCCTTGAACACTTAGCATCTCCCCTCCTTTCAAAGGCGTGCCTGGACGAGGTCCTGGGTGTAGGGGTGCTGGGGATCCTCCAGCACCTGGTCGGCCAGTCCCTCCTCCACCACCCTTCCCTCGAGGAGAACGAGAATCCGGTCGGAGACTGCGCGCACCACCCCCAGGTCGTGGCTCACCAGCACCATGGCGAAGCGACCTTGGGCCTTGAGGCGCCGGACCGAATCCAGAAAGGTGGCCTGAACGAGGAGGTCCAGGCCCGTGGTGGGTTCGTCCAGCAGGAGGATGGCAGCTCCCTGGGCTAGGGCCCGGGCGAGTTGCACCCGCTGCCGCTGCCCCCCGGAGAGCCAGCGGGGAGGGTAGAGGACCCGGTCCAGGGGAAAGTCCACCCGGGCTAGGGCCTCGAGGCCCCGCTCCCGAAGCGCAGAGAAGGTCCGCTGGCCTTCCAGGAGCAGCGGCTCCACCACGTTGGTGAGGGCGCTGAAGCCCATGCGCAAGACCGCGGAGGCCTCCTGGTGCACGAGGGCGAGGTGGCAGCGGACCCGGGCCTTGGCGTAGGGGTCCAGGGCGAGGAGGTTCACCCCCTCGAGGCCCGGAAGGCGGAGCCGGTATTCTCCCTCGGCGTCCTCGTCCAGGTGGAGGACCCGCAGGAGGGTGGACTTGCCCGACCCCGAGGCGCCCACCACCCCGAGCACCTCGCCGGGGTAGAGCTCCAGGTCCACCCCCTTAAGGACCTCCGTGGTTCCGTAGGCCTTGCGCAGGCCCCTGACCTCCAAAAGGGGGGCGTCAGCCTCCACGGCTGACCTCCGTGAAGAGGGGTCCCGGGGGAAGTCCCCGAAGGAGCTTCTCCATGTAGCCTCCGTCCGACACCTCGTACTCCACGCGCCCATCCTCCTGGGGGATGGCGTTCAGGAAGACGTGGTTGACCCCGGTGCGGCGGCAACGGCCCTGGATGGCCTCCACCTCAAAGGGACGGTCGGTGAAGGTCAAGGGCTCCACCCGGGTGTACGGGGGCACGGCGTAAAGGCGCTTCTCCCGCCCCGCGCCGAAAAGGGTGATGTGCTGGGCCATGTGGAGCTTGGCGAGGTCAAACCTGGGGATGGGGCTTGGGTCCATCACGTACCTGCCGTGGACCAGGACCGGGTAAGCGGCCCCTTTACGGCTTCTCGCACGGGTGAGGTGCTCCTCAAAGAGGTCCACCCAGAGGGGGGTGTAGTCCCCAAGGGCGTGGAGCTCGCGGGCGCGCACCTCGGAGGGTTCCACGTACCGGAGGGGCTCTGGGATGGGCACCTGCAGGATGAGGACCTGCCCTTCCCTCAGCCGCTCTTCCGGGATGCGGTGCCGGCTCTGGATCAGGGTCGCCTCGAGGGCGTCCCAGGTGGTCTTGGCCCCGCTCACCTGGGCGATGAACCGGCGGAGGTTGGCGGCGTTGACGGAGTCGTCCGCCCCCTGGTCTATCACCTTGACCACATCGCGGGGCCCCACCAGGGAAAGGGTGAGCTGAAGGCCACCCGTTCCCCACCCCCTCGCCACGGGCATCTCCCGGCTGGCGAAGGGCACCTGGTAGCCGGGGATGGCCAAGGCCTTGAGGACCTTGCGGCGGATCTCCCGTTTTGCCCCCGGGTCTAGAAAGGCGTAGCTGTAAAAGATCCTATACTTCTTCGGCATCGGCTTCCTCCGTGGGCTCTTGGACCACGAGGTTGCTCAGGAAGGTCACGTAGTGGGGCAGCTTGTAGTGGAGGGCGAACCCCGAGGCCTCCACGGGGTCCGTGTGCACCAGCACGAACTCTTCTTGGCGTGCCGGGTGGGTGCTCCCGTCCATCTCGAGGTCCAGCATGGCCCCGGAGATCACCCGGACCTCGTTCCAGCCGAGGCTCGCCGCAAAGCCCACCCGATAGCCCCTTTCCCCGTGTTTCACCACCTCGGCAAAGGCCAGGCGGAAGCGCCCCAGGACCAGGGTCCCCTTCCTCAGGGGGTGCGGGATGCGGACCTCCCCAAACCCTACCCCGAGCTCGGCTACGGTCGGATGGGTGTGGGCGTTGTAGGAGCGCATGCCGCTGTAGGCCAGGGCCAGGAGGCCTCCCGTGTCCCCTCGAGCCAGGGCCTGCAGGCGCAGGGCCCGGGGGGCGGGGAACCGCAGGGGCTCCAGGGTGAGGTCGGGGATGGGCTCCCCTGGCCTTGGAGGGGCTTCCTCCCCCACCTCCTCTACGAGCCCCCTCCTCCGGAGCCAGTCCAGCACGGAAGGGTAGGTGCGAGGGGCGGGGGAACTCTCCTCCACCTCCATCACCGGGGGCCGGCGTCCCAGGAGGCGCAGGCTGTAATCCAGGGTGGGGCCCAGCACCTGGCCCCCGGGGATGCCCTTGAAGGCGCTGGAAATCCTCCGCAGGAGGAGCACGTCCTCCTTCCCCATGGGGGGGCTGGCCTCCAGGCGGGGCAGGGTGGTGCGGTAGGCCCGGAGGAGGAGGACGGCCTCATAGGTGTCCCCTGCTGTCTGGGCCAGGGCCTCCGCCGCTAGAGAAGGAGCCCAGAGGCCCGCCTCCGCCATGATCCGGTCCAGGAGCAGGGGGAAGGAGGCCTCCAGGCTTCGGAGGACGCTGGGCGAAGGCCAGGGATGGAGGCGGCGGAAGAGGGCTTCGGCGGCCTCTATGGCCTTTTCCCCTCCACGGACAGTTACGTATCCCATGGACGCACCTCCACGGTTCGGGGTAGGGCGAGAACCCCCCTCCCGTCCACCAGGATCAGGTCAAAGCCTAAAGGGAAAGAAAGGAGGCTTTCCCGCAAGGGCCAGACCCCCAGGGGCACCTGGAGGCGGAAGGAAGCCTCCCCAGGGATCCCGGGCCCCCTTGCCCTGAGCAAGGGTCCCCGCCCCAAAGGGGCGGCCACCACCAGGGTGGCCCCTTCCTCCGGGGCCAAGGGATGGCCTAAGCGGACCCTGGGGAGGAGGTTCTCCAGCCCCGCCGCGTCTTCCAAGAAGACGTAGTCCGCCTCCTCCGGGGGGACCACCCTGACCCCCCGGTGGGCCAGGGCCGAGGCCAGGTGGGCCGGGGCGTGGAGGGCCACCCTCCCGTCCACCAGGGTCTCCGCCACGCGAAGAAGGGCCTCTTTGGGGCTCGAGGCCTTCAGGGGGAACACGCGGCTAGGGTAGGCCATGGCCTCGAGGAGGGCGCGGAAGGTTCGCTGGGTCCTACGCTCCTCGGCGGGCACGTGGAGGTTCATAGGGTCTCCACCTCCAGGCGCGTGGACTCCACCCAGGACCACAACCTGCGGTCCTCTTCCTCCCTGGCCTTCAGGGCGTCCCGGGCCGCCCTTTCCAGGGCCTCCCGCTCTAGCCCCAAGGCCAGCGCCGCGTCTAAAATGGCCAGGGCCCGCGCCCGCTCCCGGTCCGGGCCGAGGGTGGCGCCGTACCCCTCCACCCCCTTGTCCGGGAAGCGGAGCCACACCTCGTAGACCAGGGCTTCCCCGAGGTAGAAGAGGGTCCCCCGGCGGCTGTCCCGGAAGGGTAGGGGAACCAGGGCCGGTCCTTCGCGGACCACGCGCCCCTTCCCCAGGCCAGGGCTTACCCGGGCGCGAAGGGCCCGAAGAACTTCCATGGGCGCTCCCGCTAAGGCTCCCAGGATCTCCAGCTCGTCCACGTGTACCTCCTAAAGGAGGATGCGCCGCAACCAGGCGGAAAGTTTGTCCACAAGAAATACCCCCACCAGGATGAGGAGGATCACCGTGGCCGCGTCTTGGAAGCGGAAAGCCCGCACCGTCTGCATCAGCTCAAACCCGATTCCCCCAGCCCCCACCAGCCCAAGGACCGTGGCGGAGCGGAAGTTGACCTCAAAGTGGTACAGGGTGATGGAAGTAAAAGCGGGGGAGATCATGGGCCAGAAGCCGTAGGCGATCACCAGAAGGGGGTGGGCTCCTGTGGCCCGCACCGCCTCCACCGGCCTGGGATCCACTGTTTCCACCGACTCGGAAAGCAGCTTGCCCACCACGCCGGCCGTGTGGAGGGTGAGGGCCAGGATGCCGGGCAGGGGTCCTAAGCCCACGGCCGCCACGAAGATGAGGGCCAAGACGATTTCCGGAAAGCCTCTGAGGAAGTCCATAACGGCCCTGGCCCCAAGGTACACCGCGCGGTTGGACACCACGTTTCGCGCGCCCAAAAAGGCCAAGGGCACGGCCAAAAAGGTGGCGAGGAAGCTTCCCCAAAGGGCCATGGCGAAGGTTTCCAAGAGGGCGCGGAAGAACTGGGGAAAGTGGGTGAGGCTTGGGGGCCAGAACCGGAGAGCGAAGTCGCCGCCTTTGAGGAGGGCCGACAGGACCTGCAAGGGGTTGAACCCCACGCCCAAGGCGGAAACCAGGAGGGCGAGGAAAACCCCCCCGTACAGGAGGCGGTTCCGGCGGCGCTGCGCTAGAAGCTCCTGGGGTACGGGGGGGACGCCCCCGTTAGAGCTGGCACTCGGGGCGCTTAAGGGCATCGTTGATCTTCCGGAAGGGGTCGTAGTCCCGGTCGCTGGCCGGGGCGAAGCCCTTCAGGCCACGGGCCTTCAGCCACTCCGCACCCTGAGGGGTATCCTTGAACTCCAAGAAGGCCTTGCGAAGGGCGTCCTTCAAGTCCTGCGGCAGGTCCTTGCGGTAGGCCCAGGGGGAGGAGGGGATGGGATCGGACTTCCAGAGGACCTCGAACTCCTCCAGGCCCCGGATCTGCCCCTTGGCCTGGGCGATGGAAATCCCCGTGTCCCAAGTGACGCCCACGGGGATGGTGCCCCGCGCTACCCCAAGGATGACGTTCTCGTGGGTCCCCGCGAAAAAGACCCGGGAGAAGTACTCCCTGGGGCGGATTTTGGCCTCCAGGCAGAAGTAGGCCATGGGCACCTTATAGCCGGAGGTGCTCTCTGGGTCCACGAAGGCGAAGTCCTTGCCCCGGGCGTCCTGGAGGGTTCGTATGCCGCTGCCCTTTTTGGAGATCATCAGCGAGTAGTAGAAGAGGCCCGACCGGATGCTGTCTTCCTTAACGAAGGCCTCTATGGGCGCCTTAGCCTTCTCGATGGCATCCACGTAAGAGGCGGGCCCGTAAAAGGCCACGTGCACCTGGCCCTGGGCCTGGGCCAGCATGACCGCCGTGTAGTCCGTGCCCAAGAAGAGCCTAACGGGAATTCCCAGGCGGCCCTTTAGGTAGTCCAGGAAAGGGGCGTAGCGGCTGGCGTAGTCGGCCGCGGACTCCACGGGCACCTCGGCGATGACCAGCTCCTTTGGCCAGCCCGGCTTCTGGGCCAAGGCCGTGGCTGTGAGGAGAAGGACCGCTAACCCGACACCGAAAACCTTTGCCCTTACCATCGCACACCTCCTCATGCGCTCAGGGCGGGGACTTCCTCCCCGCCCTCAAGGCCTTCGCCGAAATAGAGGGCCGCCTCCACCTCGGGAGTAAGCCCCGAGGGAGGACCGTCGTAGAAGAGCCTCCCTCCCTTGATGGCCACCACGCGGTCCGCGTAGGTGCGCACCACGTCCAGGTGGTGGAGGGAAAGGAGCAGGGGTACACCCCGCTCCCGCACCAGCTCCAAGAGCTGGGTGAGGACCATGCGGGCGTTCTTGGGATCCAAGGAAGCGATGGGCTCATCGGCCAGGATCAGCTGGGGCTCCTGCGCCAGGGCCCGGGCGATGCCCACCCGTTGCCGCTGCCCGCCGGAGAGGGCGTCGGCGCGTTTCCAGGCGTGCTCCCAGAGGTCCACCCGCCTCAACAGGTCGGAGGCGAGGGCGAGGTCTTTCTCCTGGAAGCGCCGCAGGAGCGCCGGGAGAAGCCCTAGGTGGGTCAGACGCCCCGTGAGGACGTTTTCCAGGGCGGTCAGGCGGTCCACCAGCTGGGCTTCTTGGTAGACCATGCCCACCTTTTTCTGAAGGGTCCGGTTCGGCGTCCGCCCCCGGTAGAGGGGAACCCCGTCCAGGTACACCGCGCCTTCGTCCGCGGGGATCAGGCCCTTGAGGACCCGGAGTAGCGTGGACTTCCCCGAGCCCGAGGGACCGATGAGGGCCACCACCTGGGGTCCGCTCCCGAAGAGGTCCAGGTCCAGGCCCCGGAGCACCCAGCGTCCCCCAAGCTTCACCCCGAGAGAACGGATTTCCACGCGCATCCCTCACCCCCGGGGCCAGGGTAAGAGAGGGTTGTCAGGTAAATGTCAGGAAAAACGTTTTATCAGGCACTATCCCCGGGACGCAGGGACGTATCGAGCCAGACCTCCTGGGGGGGTTCCCCCGCGCCCTCGAGGCGTGCCAGAAGCCGGGCAAGGGCGGCTTGGGCGCTGGCCCTAGGGGAACGGACTATGGTGGTGAGCTGGGGACGCACCCACTCCCCCATGGGAATGCCGTCAAAACCCACCACGGCCATCCCCTGGGGTACCGGAACCCCTCGGTCCTGCAGGAAGGCGAGGGCCTCGAGGGCCATGAGGTCGTTTCCGGCGAGAAGGGCGTCGGCCCTCCAGCCAAGCAGGGTTTGGAGGGCCCTTTGGTTGTCCCCGTAGCGGAAAGTTCCCTCTTGGACCAGAGCGGGCATACCCAGAGCAGAAACGGCTTCCAGGTATCCTTCCAGGCGGGCCTTGGCCGTAGGGGAGGGTGCAGGACCTGCAAGGTGAGCGATGCGCCGGTACCCTTTGTCCGCAAGGTAGCGGACCGCGTCCATCGCGGCCTCCTTGTCCTTGAAGGACACCCGGTCAAAGGGGAGGGGTTCTAGAGCGTGCCCCACCCCCACCCAGGGGATTTCCAAGGGGAGATGGGCCTTTAGCTCTTCCGGGGTGTAGTGGGAAACGACGATTATGCCCCCATCCACGCGCCGGGCGGAGACGGCCCGGGAAACCTGGGCGAGGTCTTCCGTGGGGTTCGCGTAGACCAGGACCTCGAGGTCGGCCTCCCAGGCAGCCCTTTGGACCTCCACAGCAAGGGCCGAGTAGTAGGGGTTCGCGAAGTTGGGCACCACCAAGGCGATGATCCCTGTCCGTCCCCAACGCATGGCTTGGGCCATGCGGTCAGGCACGTATCCTAGGCGTTGGGCGGCCTCGCGAATCCGCTCCACGGTTTCGGGCCTCGCCCGGACGTGCCTTCCGTTTAGAACCGCTGAAGCTAGGCCCAAGGACACACCTGCAACTTGCGCCACCTCTTGAAGACGAACACGTTTCATTGTCCTGATTCTAAACCCTCGGCAGGTAATATCGCCCGGCCCCCAGGAAGCGCACCGCGGTCTCGTGATGGGGGGCTAAGTTGAAGACCTCAAAACTTGCACCTCCTGCATACCCCGCATAAACCTTCACCCCCTCCCCCGGGCGGCCCCAGACCCAGGGCGTGGAGCTCCCGCAGGATGACCTGCACCACCAGCTCGGGCAAGAGAACCCGGGCTGCCCCCTCCCTGGCCTCC
>Ga0255217_1000035_pt1 | contig 60913 bp, 51 predicted proteins | sample Miss_Atlam_RepB__FD_183046 | JGI IMG/M metagenome (GOLD analysis project Ga0255217, IMG submission 183046) | Freshwater microbial communities from Mississippi River, Louisiana, United States - Miss_Atlam_RepB_8d | ecosystem: Environmental > Aquatic > Freshwater > River | place: USA: Louisiana...
TACCGAATATTAGCTATAACAGTAATATGTGGTTGTAATTTGTTGTACTAGAAAGAACAAAATGAACCCAATCAGAAAAGCCGTAGATGACATTAAGTTCGTCATCCCAAGACAAATATTGGAAACTGTCTTTGTAAAGAATGGTTTCAACTACAGAAATACCCCAGTAAACATCGATGAGCAAATAATAAATGCAGTCATAAGACCACGAGTGCTTGTTGATTGTAATTTAATCGGTGGAGCACAGGTCATGGTGTCTCTTGCCGGACTTGAGCAAGAGCGAGTTAATAACTATACTGTTGTAATTCGAATACCAAAAGAAAGAACACAAGGCAGAAGTATAGTTAGTGCACTAAACCTAACATACGCAGATCCAGGTTACGCGGAAGCCATCGGTCCAAATACTGTTCTAAACGGTGGAGACATGATGAATCTGGCAAGAGGATTATTTAATTCCTCCACCAACATGCCGTCGATTTCAACAGCTAGCGTACAGATCATTGGTGAGAACGTGATCATGATACGCGATGCAAATCATCTTCCAGGCACCGTATACCTGAGATGCATGATTGCTAACGATGCCGAGATGAATCACCTACAAGTTAGAGCATATCGTCATTTTAGTAAAGCTTGTGAGTACGCTGTTAAAGCTTATATCTATAATGAATATGTTATCCAAATGGGCCAGGCAGAACTATATGGTGGCCAAGAGTTGGGAGTTTTCAAAGAAATCATCAGCCAATACAGTGATGCGAATGAACTTTATGAAACATATAAGGTTGAGAAGCTTCAGAAGGTATTGTTGATGAATGATCGAGAAAGCTTTAGTCGTGCAATAAACTCCATGATTCCTAATCACATCTAAATAAATGGAGAGACAGTGTCTCTCCATTTATGCGGCATAAGGGGAGATGTTTCCATCTCCCCCAAATACCGTTTAAAGACGGAACGCTTTGTCAACTTACACATTTGGGATGCATTGTCCATCCTTGTACCAACTAGGTAAAGGTAATGCTCTCAGTAGTGATTGTGAAGTGTTAAGTCGTTCCTGACTTTTAACACAACATATTGTAAAAAATATTTATTTACCAGAACATACATACGAGAAGGACTTCCTTCTCGTATGTATTATTCAATCAAGATTAAGCAACGTCATCCGTGCGCTCGTTCTCAGTGCTTGGAGTTTCTTGTTGTTCAGTTTTATCGTCATCCTCAGAAGGAATAGATTCCACTTCTACTTTCTTAAACGCACCGTGTTTCATGGGAATCTTAATTTCAATCATGTGGCTTTGAGTTTGAGTATGTCCCAAGCACAGCTTGATCATGCGAATTCCGTTTTCAGGCGCATCGTTGTTATCACTAGGAAAACTGCAAGCGTAGATGAAGATGTGATTCTTGTTTTGCTCGATGAATTCCCAAATCTTCTTAAACAGATCAATCGGGGAAACATTCAAACCAACAACATGATGGAATTGAGCAAGATGATCCACATCATCGACAGTGGAGAAAAACTGACGCAGCATTTCGTAGGAAATATTCAAACCATTGCTAGAGTGGTTACGAGCATTTTCCTTTAGCTTCTGAGGTGTATTGATGATGGAAACCAAAATTCCATTTTTATTGGATAGAGTTTCAAACAATCGATAATTCTTACGGTCTTCCGTAAAGATAAGATTGGCAATATAGTTTAGCTTAACTTCAGCATTTTGCTGAATGAATTCCATGATGGATCGAGCACCATCAATCATTCGACGGAAAGCAAACGGGTAGCAGTTCGTTACATTCTTGCGAACAAAAGCCAATTCAGAATGGCTAAAGTCGAAATGATTTGTATCGATATAGAAATTATTAGCTACCGTTGACTTAGGAACTTGAGAAACACCTTTCTGAAAAGGCTTACGAGTCTTTTGGTGTTCGTTCTTAAATGCAGCGGGTTTATTCATTTGGATTTCCTTTAGTAGTTTTCGATTTATAAGAAATTATCATAAATCGAATGAGTGAACTTTCGCAAACTATTTGTAACATGAGTGAAAAAATGACAAATCAAAACAAACACTTAGGCAGCGTGCTTAGAAACGTAGCTTTAGAATCTGTTGACGACAAACCAAAAGTAATTGTTAGCTCACTGGGTTCTTTGGTTACTCAAGCTCTGAATGTCGCTTATGATAAAAAAGCAGAAACAACTGAAAAGACAGATGAGCAAGTTTTGCAAGATAAAGTAGCCACTGAATCGCAAGCTATTGACCATCAACTGGCATTGGTTAAACAATCAAACTCTGAACAACCTAGTGATGTTGTTTATTACCAATACAATCCAGTAATAGGAACAGCTAGCTCTGAACAACCCAGTGCTTCATCAGTCATGAATCAATTATCAGCTGTTGATGAAGATTTGGTTCCTAAAGAAATAATCTACTACGTCGACGGTACTGAAACAGGGCTGGTGGGTGACGCATCACCTACTCCTGGTGGTTATTCTAAAGATGAGTTAAAAACACTCGCAGTAGAATCTATCTCGGTTATCGTTAAGCTTAAGAAGAATTAAGGCATATGTGGGGTTAATCCCCACTATGTCTTTAAAAAAATCAAGCTTTTCCTTGATAAAGTATTTTTTTACAATTTCAAGTTATGGTAGGAGAGTATTTTATACTATTAAAGATATTACTATAGTAATATCTTTAATATAGTAATATAAAAAATAATGAGATTGTTCCAATCTCATTAGATAGTATAAATAAATAAAATTATACATACAAAAGACTCTTCGGTCTTTTGTAAAAGAAAATAAAAAATTAGAAAAATAAAAAGCTTATGAAAAAAGCTTTTTATGCTGTCTTTAGCTAAATGTTGTGTTATAGGACAGTTACTGTCCTAACCAATAATCTACTGAAATCAAGAACATGAGTGAAAACATAAAATCTACATTCGATAGAGTATGTTCTGGATTACAGATCAATAACCACTTGATTACGAATTTAAACAAAATTGTTACCGAATTCGTAAATAAGAACAAACAACACATAGAGTTCTTTGGCGGCAACCTCACCGGCGTTCACGTCGTGCGATTTTTGCCGGCCGACAAAGATAAGTGGTTTAATCTGATTCTAGAATGTGACGAAGAATATCTGCGTGAAAACTTGCACGCACTACCTACAGTTAACCCAGAATTCAATGTTTCTAGCGATCCACTGAATCTATCGGTTGCTTGGATAATTCACAAATTATCCCGTGACCCAAAAATGAAATATGAAGATAAAAGACAAGGCATGATAAACGCATTGTTATATCTTCAATTTAAATTTTTAACCAGTAGATTAGCAAGACATTTCAAATATCCTGCCGATGTTGAAATTGCGGAAGCAACTTACGCTGCACTATCTAAGAAATTTGCCATCAAAGAACACCAGACATGGTTAGGTGTTTTAAAAGCAAGAGCTGAGGACATCATATCCAACACCAGCATTCATTACGATGCGATTCATTCCATGGATGATGATCATAAAGTGATCGTTATGATTAATGATATCCAGGGTAGAATTCGGGATATGCTTAAAAATATTTATGCAGTATTTTTAAGAATACATAGCGAGGGTACCAGAATTGCTACCACCAGCAATACCCTGGAGCACGATGGTGTTGAGGTACTCAAAGATAAATCCAAAGGATTGATGGTCTATACCAACTACATCAAGAGTGTGGCTGGCGATCCCAATAGTTTCATTAAATCTGAATTGGTTAAAATCATTGAGAACATTTGTCCTAATGCTCCTCCTAAACAAATCAACATCAGTTTGAAATACATTTCCAAAAACTATTCTGGAAAACCAACTGACGAAATCAATCAGCTGTTAGAAGCAACAATGCTTCATAGTTTCTCTTATTTATCAGAGAACAAGAATACTTTGTCTAACAACATTGATTTACCAGGTATTTTGATTAGATTAAGAGGGATATACACTTCCTCTAGATCAAGTGATCCTGAGTTATTAGAATTAAGAGAACTCGCTGAAAAAATAATCAGAAGAGCAATAGAGACCAAGACAGACAGCGTTGTTGCTAGCGTTAGAACTGCTGTATTGCTCTATATTGTTGCCAGAGCATACACCATGCGGTATTATTCAAATATAACGCCAACCAGCATAATGGCGAGGTGATAAAATGAATAATACAAGAACAGCTCTTGGAATCAAAGACGTTATTTCTTTCTTTGTGGGTGTTATTTTTGAAGCCATAAGAGGGCCGTGTAATTTAGTTGAAATCAAATCAGATATTGATGCAATTGAGTCTTTGATTGGTTTCTGTCATCACGGCTATCGGGTTCAAATTCACTGTAAGGAAATAAAATATCAATGTAAGTATAAACGTTGGTATATACCTAACAGAATTAGAAGCATTTATTCAGTTTACGCTGATGTTTCGGATAATGCTCCTGAGAGTTTAAAAACATTCTGTAAGGAAGAGAAACATTTTCCAAAACTACTAATGAGTTGGATGCCTTCCAGTAATCAAAGAGAAGCGGCTATACGAGGATATTTGGATATTCTAATAGCCAAGACTAAGAAAATTAAATAACAGCATAAAGAGGGGGAATTCCCCCTCTTTATGCCCTATCGGTGTATGAACACTCCATGACTTTGCATGCTTTGAATGTTTTGATTCCAAGAATCGACTCTAGATCCTCGATTCTCTCTTCTTTTTTCCTTAGCTCTTCTGATCATTTCGTCAACAGATATTAATTCACCTTCTTCACGAACGATCAGGTTGGATAAGGATCTCATTTCTTGTTCGTATTTTAGAATTAAGAAATCATCTCGACACTTACTCATTAGAGTCGAGACTTCTTCTAGTCTATTACGATATTCTGCTTGAAGAGCTTTAAATCTTTCTGCTTCAGCATCGTAAGGCTCATTGATGTTTGTTCTAGAAAGAATGGTCTTTGAATCAATCCCGTAGTGGGAAAGATTCTTACCCTGCGTTATCATCCAGATACACAGCAACCATCCAACAACCATGTCATCATGCTCACCATCTTGGTGATCTATCCGACCATTCTTAGTGATTAGTCCAGCTATCTGATCTATGATTGATTTGTCATGAACTCTATCGGCTGCGCTCTTAGCAGCAATGTTAAGAGAAGTAGAATACAATTGCGTTCTACTCATCGCACCAGATCCGCTTGTCGAATAACCAAACGTCTTTTTATATTTAACCAAAGTGTTAAAGTTGCGACGACTCATAGGTTGTCTTATTTCAGAGAACCTCTCAGGCTGTTCGTCAGCATTTTGAACGCATGTGTTAAATAATCTCTTGAACGGATCTATGCCTAATTTTGGTAATTCTACAAGCAAGTAATCGATCAACATTGTTCCTGTTGATCTATTTTCAATGATTGCTGTTAAATTAACAAATCTGAACATCAAAGAAACAATCCACATTGCAAAATGAATTAGGTTTGTTTCATTAAATGTTCCGCAAGCAATGACTTCTAATGTTTCAACGTCCATGATAACCATGGATATATCGTCATTACCACAAGCTTCACTAGTGTCCATACCCATGATGTATTTGCTGGACGCCATTCTGGCAGGAATATCGTTCTCAGGAATATACCATCGAATAACATATCCATTTTGACCAGATATTTCGGTGTACTCCACATCTCTGACACTGCTTGTTATTTTTTCAAGTATGTGTACTGGTAATGGGTGGGATTGACTACCTGAAGTCCATAAATTGAAGAAGTCTCGATTAGCATCGTCACCACTCTGAGTTGAGTCTTGTAGTTTTCTTAACAACCATTCGTCAGTTTTACCTAATTGACGATGATTGAACGTCAGATTAACTCTAAGTACTCTGTTTCTAGAGTTAGTCTTTATGACATTTTCAAGATGTTCTAAGTTTCTACAATCAAAGAACTTCTCATCCCAAATAGCTGATTCACTGACAAGACCATATGCGTATCTACCGTCTCTATCGTCTTTTTTACCCGCAGTAGTTGTGAGTATGGTTCCATAATGCGCACCTTCTGCTTTTGATTTATCAACAGCGGCACCCATCGCAGCCAACGCTGCTGGTAGAGCAATCGAGATGTGTGGAATGAATGGTAACTCGTCAATGTGGAATATACTGGTAGTTAGACCACGACCGAGTTTAATAGCGTCTTTAGGAGATGTTCTGGGTACGTGAGTGGTGTATCTATTACCCAATCTCTCAGTAGTCATTTCTTCCGTATTATTGGCATCCTTAGGAGTGAATTGCCTAAGATACGGAGGAAGCTCGGATCTGATATCTTTCAATCTTAGAATGTTCGCTCTTCTAAGATTGTCGTCCTTAGTCAATAGGTTTATTTTGGTATTCAAACAACCAATGTCCATGAGGTAGACCATCAACGTATCTGTGCTGAATGATTTACCAGTTTGACGAGGTTGAATTAGAGTGTACGTGATGTGATTGAAGAATAACCAAGCAGAAGCTATGTTACCTCTGTTTGCTTCAAAGTAAGTTCCTTCTGAACCACCGATTGCTGGTACCCTTATGACTTCTCTCAAGTAATACCAATAATTGAGTCTGCACTCAGTTGCAATCATCAATCTCATTTCACGACTGAGATTCGGATCGTGTGGATCAACACCTTGTAATTTAGGATTAATAAGAGCCAGGATGAATGCGTGATTTCTAACACCCATTGATCTATAGACACTTGCTAATCTAACAAAACTTTTGTTTTTTGTTTGTGTATCTATTATTGCGTTTGGGTATTTAGCCCAATCTTCGGCAAAAAGTATGGTCATTTTTTCAATAACCCCTTTCTGGATTAGTGAATACGTTTTAACATAGTAATATAGGAAAATGTATTAAAGAGCATAAAGAGGGGAGTTCCCCTCTTTATGTTGATTATGATTGATATATCGGCATTGCTGCGATAGATAATTGTAAATCTGAATCCGGAGTCTTACGGATAAACTTTATAAAGACAGTGCCGTTGACATTCAAACCATTACCAACAACAAGATCTTGATTCCATTGAGAAATCGGGAATTCAAGTTCTTGAACACCGACTTTAATCTTAAAGTGAGTAGGTGTTGGAGGTACTTGTTCTTTGGTTTGGTCGGTTATAGGTAAGGTTCGTAGATACAATCTCTCGAGCCATTCGGTTTGTGTGGCTGCTCCCGTATCAACTCTCAAGTTAAAGAAATTAGAATTGATAACGGTTAGGACTGCATTGTTATCCACACCAAATGGTGGTGTTTGACCTGGCTCGTAAGCAATCGTCCAATTGGTATCTCTTTCAGTACCTTGATTCCAAAGAATCAGATCGAATCTTTGAACGTGTCTGTAGTTCTTGAATAAACCATTGACGTTCTTCAAATTGATGGCTACTGTCAGTTGCTGGTTAACACCATAACCAATCGGATTAAATGCCGGTGAGTTAGCACCCCATTCGACTAAACCGGTAACAGAATAAACAGTCTGTCTATCTCCGTTATACAGATACCATTCCAGACGATATCCGTCTACAGCGTTTTGCCATACTGGGAAACCAAACAGCTTAACTGAGTAACTACCATCAGTTTGCATGGTTTTGATTTTGTATTGTTTAGTGATGTACTTTTCTTCACCGATTACTGCACCCACTGCTGACTCAGTATTGGAAAGCTTATAGCGTAAAACAATATCTAATTGCTGATTAACAACAGTCGGGACATAATTACTCATCCCCAGTACTGTGAACTTATTACCGTCTACAGGCAGCTTACTAACTTGACCGTCAGAGTAATGAACAACCCCCACAAGACCTATTGAGTCAATTAGAGCATTAAGAGGTAGTTGAAGTAGTCTAGGATCGCTTTCGCTTAGGAATGGTGATTCCAGACTTATACCTGTTATGTATCTGAGTGACGAATTAGCTTGTCTGATGAAAGCTGTATTTTCAACAAGAAGCTGTCTCTTACTTACGATGTGTCCTGTACTTGAATAAAATACAGCAGTGACTACTTCACCGTCTTCAAGATCACTTGTGGTGTAACAAGTAGGAACGCTTTTGATTGAACGATTGATGATTGTTGAATCATTTGCGTTTATTTCAAGAGGAATTGAATTACTCAATAAAGTACCAACGTTATCATAGTACGCACTGATAACGTTCGCTTCATTGGTAAGATCTGCTCCGTGATAAATCTTACAAGTCGTTGTTAGTGTGCCGTTAACTTTCAGTCTACCATCAACAGTAAGTGTATACGGCATGGTGCTCTTATCGATGTAGATTCGATAAGTATCACTCTGAGTTCCTGGTCCGACGCCTAATAAAAGATCATCGTCTTCAAACAAACCATCAGTCTTAACAGTTTGCTTTTCAACCAGAGTTGGTACAAGAGTTCCGGGATCGATGGACTGAACTTCGTAGAAAACCAACAGGTCCTTATCAACGACCATGTCGTTTACTTTAGGGACGTATTTGTTTTCTCCAGGACCGCCAAGATAAATCTCATGCAGTCCCCATATGTGGAAGCTAGCATTTGGATTATAAATAGGCGTCTTACCGTCAGTACCAACGATACCAGAGGTATCAATAGGGTTTGTTGGCATTATTGTTTCTCCAATTAGCTAGGGGTAAGACCCCTAGCTATTTATTACGAACTAGATTTCATTTTAACAAATGAAGAGATATCTATCAAATCATTTCCGTAAATATCCACTACCTTTTTCAAGAACTTTAATTGATAAATGTCAAGCTCAATGTAGTTTGAATATGGGTGAGGATGTATGATCACGTATTTCTTATCGGGATTATTTCCATCAGTTACCGGATCAAACTGAAGTAGTTCAAAATAACTACTGAGTCTATCAGCGATGAAATCTTCACCATAATGCTGTTTTAATTCAGGATCGTTTATAGCACCGCTTACCAGATCACTTATGATCTTTCCAAAGAAGGGACTATAAACCATGTATAGATCAGGAATTGCATTTGGTTGGTTCGTTGATTTTTCAGGAATCTTTAAACTTAAGTAAGCAGATATTCTGGAATCAGTTTCTTCTGCTTGTTCTTTAAGTTGAAAGCTTGGATCAACGTACTGTCCTGTATCCGGTGTCAGATATGGATTGACTGGAACAAATACATCACGAATAACGTAAGGAGAACCATTACGAGAATCAGTTGGTCTGATTGAAAAATCTTCTTCACCAAACTCTAGTTCAGATTTATGGTAAAGAGCACCACCGACTATGATTCTGTTTATCTTATCGTCACGAATGTCGTATTTATTATTTTTAGATAAAGCTCCATGTTCAACAAATCCAACGTCGTCATCGGCTATGAATTTCATTTCAGAGTTACAGAAACCCGACATTCTTATAACGACTTTTTGAGTCTTGTTGTCAGGATCATCTAGATATTCTTTATTCGTGATGATTATTCTTGGGAAAATGATTTTATAATCAAGATCCTTGACGAGCGATCTACCGTTTAAGAAAACATCTATGTTTCCTAAAGGGAAATCTATTGTTCTGTAATCTTGAATATCTTGTCGGTAATGTCTGAGAGTCAAACTGATTAATCCAGAATCAACGGTGTAGTCATATTCGTACAGCAGATGCTTCTTATTGCTAAGAACTATGAATTCTCTAGCAGAAGGATCTAAAGTCCAAGAGTAGTTTGAACCACTTACCAAATAAGAGCCAGTATTGGTAACATCTTGCCAGGTTGTTGATCCCTGACCAATTTGGGTGTTTCTATAGTAAAATCTATAGTTCCAATTAGGATCTATTTGACCGGACAACTGATTTCTCATCTCATCTAGAGATTCAGAAAACTGACCACCGACTAATTCAACCATATCCGTTAGTGGATTGAGGGTAACATATGTTACTCCTCCTGTATGGTACTTCCATCCAGTTAAATGACCTTGGGCATCGTATTCATAGGCAGTACATCCACCTTGCAGACCAGAAGGTATATCCACCACAGTCATGTTGGATTGTTTGCGAGTTTTAATCGGTGAGTCCGCAAGTAATTTACTTAAAGCATTATACCCGTAAGACTTCTGTACTCGTTCTTTGGTTATCTCGCCTATTTTAGATTCCATCAATTTGACATATTCTGAATTTTCCAATCCAGCAGCAGACCATTCGTTTACAGTGGAATCAATACCAACCATTGCTTTTATCAACTTATCGTCATCAAGCCTGTAAAGTTCATGTATTCTGTTCTTCTCAAAAACCAAAGGTCTTATGTAACCTGATTCTTTAACATGGACTAGAACGCTTAATTCCTCTACGTTATTCCAGTTATCGAGATATGTTCCGAACATCGCGACGTCTGATACAGGTAACGAATAGTCTTGATGAGTGACCATTCTAACAGATCTTTCACTATTTCGATTATAGTAGCGTCCGTGTTTCTTACCTGAATCATTTTTGATGATAAAGAAATCCAAATCATCATAGAAGTCAATGGTTCCAATTCTTGTTGGATTATGAACTAAATATTTCTGAACACCATCTCTGATACTTACAAAGTTTTTCAGATCAGTTATTTTTATTTCAAAAACTTGCCTAATCGAAGAATCGTAAATAACTTCTACAGAGTCACCGGGTTCGCAATTTATTAGATTAACATCATTGACGTATCTACCGTTTATGAAACCATACACATGTCCTTTACCGTAACTTCTGTAAAGAGCCATGTCGTTTTGTAATTGCAATATATCCGATACAGACTGTGTGTCTTTACCAGATATCTTCACAACTTCTAGAGCCTCATCAGCTCTTGTGCTTTCGTAAAAAGCATTCCTGTAAAATCTGAAATACACATCCTCTTCTGATAAATTTGTATCGAATTTATCAGCATCCGGATTCATGACTGCAAATATTAAGTCTTGCTCTCTGGTGACTTTATACCACACGTTATGCTTGGGAATTTGAATTCCCTTAGCCGTATAGATGTCAACCATTAAACTTAGTTGAGAACAAATTTCTTGGGCATTTATCCAATTATTTGAGCTATTTTTAAGTCCAAGTAAAATCGGATAAATTAAGCCAAAATGAAAGACGTGAAATCTAGAAGTCTTATTTGGTAAAGAATGTGTTCTCCACATTACGGTGATGTTGTTTCTAACACCACTTGATCTACTTACTCTTTTAGGTTTTACAATCGCATGCTTGTCTTGATTAGGCGTACACCAAACATTGTCATAAGCGTGTTTTTGTAGAAATCCACCTATACCAGTATTGAAACCAGGCATTTGTTTATTCCTTTTAAGAAATAAAAATAGGAGGAAGAATCCTCCTATTTTTATCAGTGATGGATGTCTCTTTGAATCAATTGCTTGAATTGAGAATTAAAATTCAAAGACAGCTTTTTGAATATTCCTCTTTCCATGAACTTAGACAATCCGCTATTGTTATAGCCACGACTGTTAAGTGCGCGATAGATTAAAGATATCCATGTTGGCGGATGTTCAAGCGCAACAGACATCAATTCTCTACCGTTAAATCCGTACCAATTTGGACCAACAATTCCAAACAGGGTAACGTGATTAAGATCTCTGAGTCTGACACTGTTACTAACTTCTTGACACGCTGTGCAGAATTCATCGATGTTTGAGATTGAAGTGTGATTTAGAATGATTTCATAAATCAACTGCTGCTTTACACCCAGGTTGACTGATAACTTGTTACTCATCTGTACAGCTGCCACTTTTGAATCTTCTGAATTAATTTCATCTTTGAAAAGATTCAGATAAAGAACGCCAGCTAAAACAGTAATTATGAGCGTGTCTCTTGGATCAAGAGCCAGTCTTCTGGTAGTGTGCTCAGAGATTAAATTAGCAAAAGCACTTATAGGTAATGTGGAGAAGTCTCTAAGAATCGAAGGTAGATCAGTTGCCCACAAATGTTGTAGTTGAGATCTATATATGTTGAAGTTAAACTCATCAACATCCTTAACGATGTAGCTTGTCTCCGACAGTGAATGTGGATCAAGTTTTATACATGTCCGAACGTCTACAAATGTCTTCTTATCACCTTCTAATTCAAAGGTAAGAGGATGATTGAATGTAGGAATGTTTGAAGTACTGCCAAATCCAGTTACCAGATAAATTCCGGTTTCTTCGTGTTTTGGAGTGTGATTTTTTATGAATGAAACTTTCAGATCCGACATTGCTTTTTCAATTGTGTTTTGATAAGCAATTGCTGCAGTAGTCTGATAAGCTGTGATCTTTCTATTCATTTTTTAAGTCTCAGTTAAGATTCGATTGTTTCACACCCACATTTATATGAATGCGAACCTGGTGATGGGTCGTGTCTGTTTCGTGGTTACAAAATATTTTTTTCTACGAGAGACTTATTGTAAACATGTATGACTAAGATACAATAAACTATAAGTAAGTCCGAATAGACACATTCATAGAAAACAGATAAACATTACCAAAAGCGCTATCGCTTACACTTTATTAGGTGAATCTTGTGAGAACAAGGACCAATCTTCGTAAAGATCTTAGTGGCAAACGTTCCAGACTTGCAAGTGCCATTTAATCTAAATTGAAGATTGGATGCAGTGAATCACCTTGTGTGATTTGTAATATCTAACTATTGGAAAATTAGCATGACTACAATTATCAATGCTGCTCCGATGACTAAGTTGTTAGGTACTCAGGATCTGAGTACTCGTGCACTTGTTCCGGAAGCAGAAGTACTACCGACTCACTTACCCAAAGTTTACATTTATGCTCAAAAGGGCCCTACTACCCCTGAACTGGTAGTTGGTGATTCTCGTACCGCGATGTTCGGTACGGATACTTTTGATTTAAGAAGCCCTTATGCTACACACGCTACAGTTCTTTCGAACTTAGTGAATGCTCAAGGTAACGCACAGATGATTGAAAGAATCAAGCCGGCTGATGCTGGTCCTGATGCTTCTATCCGTCTGTACCTGGACGTTTTACCTGCACAAATTCCAGAGTACGCTCGTAATTCAGATGGTTCTTTCCAACTGGATGCTGATGGTCAAAAGATTGCGACAGCAACCACTGTCGCAGGCTATAAGATCAAGTGGGTTGCTAAGCAAGTAACTAACGACGTCAATGGCGTGGATGGTTTTGGAGTAGGCACTCAGAAGGCCGGTGATCAAACTAACCAAGCTACCTCTCAGCAGTCTGTCAGATATCCGATCATGGATCTGAAGGCTCCTTATTTCGGTAAGGACGGCAACAACTACGGTATTCGCGTTTGGGCACCTAGCACAACTTCAGGTATACCTATCGATGAGCGAATCATCAATAATGAAAAGGTTTACCCTTTCCGCATTTCTTGCGTTTATCGTAAGAACGAGCTGAGTACTCCTAACATTGTTGAAACCCAGACTGGTGAACAATATCTAGACATATGTCTGAAGCCCGATACGGTTGATCGTAATACTGACGCTCTTCTGTATATCGGTGATCGTTTCATTCAAGCATACCAAGATCTCGACACTCCAGGCATGCCTAAGTCGTATGGTCCTTTTGGCGAGCTGCATGTTTACGAAAACAATCTGAGAACAGTTCTCGGCTTGCTGTATAACGTTGAACTGCCTGTGCGTGATCAATTCAGTGACATTCAAGGCACCGCCGGTGTCGATGAGCGTTACATGATCAATCCGGTTAGCGGAACTTCTTCTAAGAATGTTCCATACCACGCTATTGAAATGGTGACGACTGGTGAGTTTGTCAGACTTTCTGAAAACTCAACCATATACGCTGCCGGCGGTAGTGACGGTACCATGGATGAAGCTCTCTTTGCTACACTGGTTGCCAGCAGAGTAAGCGAATATGCTAATGAAAATAGCGTTCTTCAAGATACTGCCAAGTATCCTGAATCAATCATCTATGACTCGGGCTTCCCTCTTGAAACAAAGAAGGCACTTTTGAGTTTCTTGGTTCGTAAAGACACATTCGTTGTTCTAGCAACGCATGATGTTCTGGGTCAACCTCTGACTGCTTCGCAAGAAAACTCACTCGCCATAGCTCTTAAGACTCGTGCTCAGAATTACCCTGAGTCTGACTATTATGGTACCGCAGTGATGCGTGCCATGATTGTGGGTCGCTCTGGCAAGCTGTTGAATTCACAATACACCAAACACCTGCCTCTGTCACTCGAAGTGGCTTCTAAGGCAGCTGCTTACATGGGTGCTGGTAACGGCATTTGGAAGGGTGGATTCGCGTTTGATGTATCGCCTCTGAACAGAGTATCGATGTTCTCACACATCAACGTAACCTATACTCCTTCTAAGACCCGTAATAAGGATTGGGATGTTGGTCTGAACTGGGTTCAACAGTTCGAGAGAAACAGCTATTTCTTCCCTGCTTTCAAGACTGTTTATGACAAAGACACTTCTGTCCTGAATAGTTTCTTCACAGCCATGGCTTGTGTGGAACTTGAGAAGGTTGGAGAAAGAGCCTGGAGAACCTTCACTGGTCGCTCCAATCTCACCAACGATCAACTTAAGGAACGCGTTAACGAATTTGTTCGTAATGCTGTTAAGGATCGTTTTGATGGTCGATTTGTCATTGAGCCTGAAACCTACTTCACCGAAGCAGACCTGGCTCGCGGATATAGCTGGTCTTTGAGAATAAAGATCTACGCTCCGAACATGAAGACTGTCATGACTCTGTCTCTGGAAGCTCGTCGCTTAGACGATCTGCAACAATAAGTCATAATGAGGGGTGGTAGACAACCACCCCTCTCAAAATAAGGAATTCAAAATGACTCGTTTAGCCGACGCTATTCTGAGCCCTAATACCGCTTATGCAGCTGGACGTCAAAATCCAATGCTGGATCTTCGTTATGGCGGTCAAATGGGCTTTGCACCTGACTTAACCCAATGGGTTTCGAATCAGGCATACATTCGTAAGAATCTTATCTGTTTGCTGATTGAAGCACCTACCGGTTTTAAGGATCTTCCTAATCCGGAATATTGGGTGGCTACTTTGAGATCTCTTGTAGAACTTCATCCTCTGTCGATCGATGGTCTGCAAGCTGGTCTGGAAGTAGAAGTGCAAGATACCGCACCTGTTGGTGGTGCTGGTGAAATGCATCAATCTTTCACAAACGTTACTCGTCAACGTTCTAATCCTGTCTTCCGCTGGAATGAAAAGGAAGGCATGCCCATATCCAGCTTCCTGCGTGGTTGGATTGAGAACCTGATGATGAATGCTGAATCCAAGGTTGCTAACATTGCAACTTATTCAGGTAATCGTCCAACAGACATGCTTGCCGATAGATACTCGGCAACCATGCTGTTCATTGAACCAGATCATACACACACTAAGGTTGTTAAGTCTTGGCTGTGCACAAACATGTTCCCTCAAGGAACTGGCGAAGTATCTGGTCGTCGTGAAATAACCGCTGGTGGTGAAGCTTTGAATCTGGATATCCAGTTTACAGCAATCAGCCAATTTGGTTTGGGTGTTGATGCTTTTGCTCAGCAAATGCTCGACAGCATCAATATTGTTGGTGCCAATCCGACCAATCGTCCTGCCTTCATTAACGCTATCAGTGCCGACGTTGGCGCTGTTACACAAGGTTATAAGGCTGGTGTTGAAAACCTCGGTAGCTCTGCTCTGAAGGTTTAATTAAAGGAGGGGAAACCCCCCTCCTTTATATGCTGTCTTCTTATTCATCGGGTGTAAAATGAAAAAACATATTTCGCTAGAATCGCATGTTGCGGATTCTATTTTTACAATTAGTTTATTTAAGATGAAATTCTTAGGTAGCGACGAAGCTGAAGTAAATCCTAAGGATATCTTAACAAATAAACATTCAATCGCCACAGAAGGTATCTTTGATGGTTTCAAAGAGTACTTCAAAAAGGTCGGTGAAAACATGGAGGTTGGTTCATTTGCTTCCAAGACCGATATCCGTGGTAGTCTAAATTACATTGTTAAGCTAAAACAACAACTTGATGTATTCCTAAAGAAGCTGGAAGCCATTAAAAACGACGATGTCATAAGTGTGGATATTAGTCATCTATCTAGTTATTTTGTTGATGACAAAAATAATCCCGCTACAGATATATCCAAAGCTATAACAACCAATCAAAAAGATTTTCTTCACGTTCTCTCAGAATTTTCTTCTAATGCGATCAGTTGTTCGCATGCAGTTAAAGAAATATATAAAGATCTTGATTTAAACTCAATTGGCTCTTTCGATAGAACTTTCATTCAGAAAATTGACCCAATAAAGAAAAGTCACTGGACGAGATTTAATAAATCAGGAATATCTGGCTATAAGCAATTCTTAGGCGGATACGGTGTAGGAATTCATCCCAACAACGAAAGATACGATCGATATAGCGGAATTGATTGGCTTGAGAATTTTGCTAAGCTGCACGATTCTCAGGAAATCAGTCCTCCTTTGGTCGGTAGAGCAACTGTAAGAGACATTCCGGGTTGGTCACCTAAACTAAAAAAGTCAGACTTAGTTGTAATCATAAAGACAATTCAAACTCGTCTAGATGAAATGTTTGATGTTTATAAGACTCAACTGTCATCACTAATGCTAGATGAAGAATTGATCTCAAGAGAGTACAATCGACTCTATGGATTAATTGAGGAGTCTTACTGCGAATGTAATGGAGAATATGTTGAAGTCGAAGAACATGATTTTATAAAATCAATTCGCCTTTGCATTTGGACTCCAGCGGTTATTCAGTCTATCTACAATACCGCTTGTTATCAAATTGCTGAAAAGATGATGTTCACTCTGATACGAACATCACAACTTGTTTCTCGGTATGTTGAGCAAGCTGTTAAGAACACCCCTGTTAAGGTAAGTTTCGAATCAATCGACGACATACAGCTACCCAGTTTATTTGACAATACCTCTACAACCGATTTAAACGTCGCTCAGGAAGGTTTTGGGGACTGGGTGAAGGGTAAGTGGCGAGACTGGTTACAAAATCGCACAGAATCGAATTCTAACAGTTTACAAACAGTAGGTGAGATAGTCAATATGTTACAAGATCTATCTAAGAAGGTAGATGTATTGATAACTGATGTCAAAACCTCAGGTAAAGCCAAAGTCGATAATGTTGATATTTCTTCAGTTGCTGGTTACTTAGTAAAGAACTCAAAAGTATCAACAAATATAATTGGTGACATAAAGAGCAACTTTAAAAGCATACAACTTCATGAATCAGTCTTTACAAGATTGTCGAAAGATGGTTTTGGGTTGATGAAGAATATCTACATGGGTTTAAATGTCTCCAACGACCAACAGTTTAAAAAGACATTCATTGATCGTGGCGGCGATTACAAGAAGTACTTCTGGACACAAGGTATAAAACCAGGTTCAGAAGGCGCTATTAAATTCATGGCTGATCGTTCTTTAATTCTGGTTAAGTCCAAAGGCGGTTTCGAAGATAAGACTGGAACACAATGGTTTTTATCAGCCATTGATGAATTCTGGGGAGAGGGACTACCTTTGCCGAGATCAATCAATGAGACTGAAGCCAAACGTCCGGGTGAAACAGCCTCAATGACCAGAGAGGAAGTATTAGAGTTGGCTAACTTTGTAAAGGACATGATTAAGTACACAATCGAGTCTTTTAAGACCGATTATATCGAACTTAATAAAATGAACTCTACGACTTTCGAATATCAGGTTGAAGGCTATAAGTACCAAAAAGGATCTTCTGAATTTGGTGTGCGTTACGATAATGGATTAGTTGAGACAAAAGACATTCTGAAGAAGGGGTTGCAAATGTTACCTATCATTCAGACAAGATCTATTGATTTCTCACAAGCAATCATGGAGTTGAAATTCACAACTACCAGACAAGCTTTCCATGTTTTAAACAGAATAGCTGTTAATTTCTGATAACAGCATAAAAGGGGGAAATCCCCCTTTTATGTCGGATCGTCTTTGACAACAAATACTTTATTAGGTTCTTCGATTCGCTTGATAATGAACCATCCTCTACTACACCATAGATCATCTCCGACTTTTAAACCATAAGTGCTAATATTCCATTGCTCCTCTTGCTCTTTTTCCAATTTGTTTTTATCAAAAAACACAATTGAGAACAATTCGAGAATAGAATCTATCAAGTCTTTTAAAAGATTTATCATAACGCTTACTTAATGAATTATTAAATCTTTATTATCCTTTATTTTAATTGGAAGTACTTCATGCTTTAAGTTCCTTCTAATTCTATCACATATGTTAATCGGTGAGTGTTTAATTCCAATAAAGTGGGTTTGATTGGAATTATAAAGTTCCAAACTATCAACATATAGTCCGACACCGAGATTGGTGGATTTCTGAAAATTATAGGAATTGTATTTAAAGATCATATCTTTAAAATCATCAACTAACCTATCGCCAGCTATTGACTTGCTATCAAAACTATTGACAACATCAATTGCGTGATTTGGCGTGATTATTCCTTTTTCATAATCCAGATCAGAAACATCACCATGTATAGAAGTTAATGATAAGTGATTTAAAACACCTCTATCAACTTCGTAGTTCAATGTCAATCCAACAATCGTTCTGATATCATCCGAAGCTATGATTATTTCAGAATATAGACCTCGTAACTTATCGAATCTACAGAGGTTGTGTACTTCAGTGGTTAATTCTATAAAGTAATCTAGATCGTCGTAATTTAAAAATGAATTTGTCTCTTTTAGATGATTATTTAAATCTTCCTCAAATCTGAGTAGTTCGTTTTCATTTATGTTTCGCTTGGTTACTTTGAACAACATGATTATTTATTTGTTTTTAAATTCATACAAATACAATGAAAACAAAAAAAAAATAAAGAACATAAATTACAGAAAGACCCGGAGGTCTTTCTGTAATATGTTTGGGTTTAACCCTTCGCCAGAGCTGCTGCTGCTTGTTCTGCCAGAGACAGACGAACCTTCTTCATGTCACCGATGTTGCGAGTGCTTTGAACTTCAAAACCAGCACTGACGTTGCAGTACTTGACCGTCTTCTGATCGGGGTTTTGAGGGTTCGGGAACGAAGCTTCGCGAGTGAACGTTGCCGAGAAGGAATCCTTACCAACAGTGGGAAGCGTCAGCTCAACCTTTTGAACTTCAGGATGCTTCTTGAAGAAGTCGATAGCTTCTTGACCACCACCGTATACGGTGCCGGCTGCAAACAGCGAATCAGACTTCTTGATCGATTCTGCCATTGCAATGGTTACGCCTTCAGGCAGGGAAGAAGCGTACAGGGCATTGTCTTCGACTTCAATGATGCCGATGGTCTTATCGGAATCACTCAGACGAGCCTTCAGATGAGGACGTGCGCCTTTGGCGAATTCCAGAACATCAGCGGGAACTTCAACAGTGGTCTTGGTTTCAGTCTTGTTAGACATTTTAGTTTCCTTGGGAAAAGACAAGTTTAGTAGATGTGATTAATAGGAATCACGATTGCGACCATTAGAGGAGGATTTACGTCCACCATAGTCATTGTTACGTTGTCCGAATTCTCCGCGATCTTTCCGACCGAAGGATTGTGGTCGCGAGTTATTCGAACCGTAACTACCGCGCCGACCGTAACCTTCCGACGAGTCGTGGTCAGGGCGCAGTTGTTGCTCAATTAGTTTCTGAGTTTTCTCAGGGTTTTCATCGAACAAACATTTCTTCAAAGCATGCTTGGTAATAAGACGTGCCTTAATCATGGAACCATTTTGAGAAGCTTCAACGCAACGGTTGTAGCCAAAGACAACATGATATTTGCCTTCAAAACGGAAGAGTGTGATGGGTTTATTTTCGAAATCTTCTTCAGAACAATGCTTGAGTTCAGTTATTGATTTCTTTTCAATGTTGAGTTCTTTTACATCAACTTGAACTGTTGGTGATGTATTAGCCGCAGTGATGATTCGGCTAAAATCATATTTTTGATTTAGAAAAAGGAACGAAGCCTCTTCCGACATTTCTTTATCTTCAGGAAAATCCATTTTCGTTAATTTATGAAAAAGGGTTAGGTTTGTCCACATGTATCAATGTGGTTTGTAAAAAAACCACAACAGTACAACCTAATGCAGTTATGTCTGTTTAGTGATATGTGTTTATAAAATGTTTCAATGGGTATAAAACAGGGGGACAGTCCCCCTGTTTTATATTAATCACATCGTGCTTACTACTCGATTAAATTGTTCTCGAGTCCTGGTTAACTTATTAATTGCATTTATAGCAGCTCTTACTAATTCGTAATATGTTTTAAGTATTTCTCTTTCTAATTTTGTCTCATCACTTGTGAGATCTTTACCAGTTATTCCGGTTAACAAAACGTCTGTAATAGCTACGGCCATTTTTTCAACCACACTATCTTTACTTTGTTCTTCTATTAAGAATTTTTCGTAAAGATTAATTACTCTCTCAATCATGGGTGAAATTACTTTAACCGTGTCGTAAATTTGATATGCGACTTCTTTAATTGTTTTATTATTTATATCTTTTAATTCAACTTCATCAATCTCAAACTCAGTTAATTTCTTATTTTCGTTAATTAAGTTTGAGTTACGTTCAAGATAATCAATTACATCTTGTAAAGACTCTGATTTCTTGTATGTTTCAGTCATACCTTTTATGACTGTAACTAAACGAACGATACTGTCTGATAGTCTTACTATATAAGTGTAATCATTTTGCGCATAACAAAAATAAGGTAGATTCCGGGCATTTAAAATTTGTGCACCGGTATTTACGAATCCATTATGAAAACGACTATCGGTCTTAATATCGAAAATACCATTTATTACACGATGATAGTCGGAAAAAGCATTTAATTGAACACCAGTTTCCTTAGCTTTATTTTCTACAAGTGTTTTTAATTCACCGATAGTGACGTTCTGAATATCAGGGTTTGATTGTTCGTTAGATGCACTTTGTTTAGTTGTATCTTTTTGTTCTTTTTTGATTTCTCGTTCAGCTTCTTCTATATTTTCTTTAAACTTCTTACTATTATTATTTAATTGTTCCGTTTGTGTTTTATTTGTTCCAAAAATCTTTTCTTTAAACCAAGCTATAAGTTGTTTTATTTTTTCAATTATCTTTTTAAAGAAATTAGCAGCTTTTTCTTTAAAAGTAGAACCGTCTTCTAAACTAATGCAGTTATTGAGACCAAAAATATCAGTTTTATCAAAACTGTAATTTAGATCAGCAGATATTGTTTCCATCGAAACATGGTATCTATTGTTCGAATCAATTGTTTGTTTTAGGTTTAAGTGTTTCATTTTATTATCTTAGTTAAATTTAGATAGAATTTAAATCTCAAGGCCGTTTATATTAATCACCGTTATTAATTAAATTATCTATGTCTATTACAAGAGTGCGAGATTGATTACCGATGCGTTTTACTGCTTGCAATAAAATGGCTGTGTTAGATATTAGATTTCTAAACGTTCTTATTTTAGCTATATCGTCCTGAGTTAAACCGTGTTCTTTAGAACCGCTGTCTGCTAACTTGTCAGCAAATCGAGCCATTTCAAGAATCTTATCGGCAACTGATGAACTATCACCACCCTTATCGATAATCCTCAACACTTTCTGTTCATAGCTCATTGTGGCTTTAAGTAATTTAGCTGTAAATTCATGAACATTACTATCAAGACACTTATCCATCATTTCTTTAATGTGGTGTTCGTTAGATAGTACTTCTTCGTATTTATCAGTAGCTGTACCGCCGTGTATAGATATATCCTTAAAACCGGTATTCTTTTCTAACGCATCATTAAAATCTTTAAAGAATTTAACTGCGTCATCCAAATCACTCATTAAATCAGTCGCAATGTTTACCATGTGATATTCTTGAAATAACAACATGTATAAGTCATTACGCCAGGTATTACCAACCACTGATATTTTTCTAGATAAATTATAACTCATTGAAACTATAGCAGTTGCACTTACATGGGATTTTAATTTATCCTGTAATTCAGTATTTTTCTTAGTTAGATCGGCTTTATCTTTTTCTAGAAGCTTTACTTTATAAGAATCGCCTCTTAGTTCTGTGATCTTAATGTTAAGTCTTTCAATTTCGGCTGCTTGATCTTTAATAAAATCTTCTTTGGATTCATAATCTGCTGCTTTCCTTGAGAGTTTCACATTTAAAACAGCTAGAGTTTCTTCTAATTCTTTTATTCTATTGCTGTTATGGATAAGCTTATCAAACTCTTCTTTCCTCTTTTTTTGTTCTGAAGAATCTAGACTGTTTGCTATTTTTCTAAGAAAATCAGCAATCGCTTTAAATACTTTACTTAGAAAATCTTTAACTTTTTGTTTAAGACTATCGGAATCTTCTAGTCCGAATGATAGTTTCAATGAACTTAATTCTAAACCACTTAGAGAGTTATTTAAATCTTGCTCAAGTGATTCGAGAGAAATACTTTGAACAATTGGAGTTTTTTGAAATTGAGTTATGCTTAGGTGTTTCATTTTTTATATCGTGAATAAATAAATAAATAAAAAATGGACTGGATAAACCAGTCCATTTATGTTGTTTACCATTTAGCCCAAGCTGGACCATCTTCAGATTCTAAAGACGTGGACCAACCCATTGTCTTGAATAAATCTTCAGCAGTCAGTATCGCTGACTCAGTTCCTATACCGGCAGTAGTTCTTGCAGCTAAAATAGCTCTTTCAAATTGACCACGATTAATGATCATTGAATCACCACTATAAGACTCCAGTACTGGACTGTGATATTTATCAGCGTAAGCAATACCTGGCTCATTTACCAAGTCAAATGTAACCACTGCTTTTAAAGCACGTTTGATTACGTTTTGATGGTAGTAGTCTTTTGTAAAGGAACGAATTGAGAAACAAACATTTTTATCTTTGTTCTTCAAGGCTTCGTCTAAGACATAACCCAGTTCACCACTTGGCTTTACTTTACTCATGATAGCGATGATGGGTCTGCCCTTTTCATCTTTTACTCTATCAAAGTCAAGCCAGATTTCTTTATGGTGACAGCAAATACGTTCCTCGTAAATGCTGAGCACTCGTCTTGCAAAATCAGATTCAGATTGTCCAATTTGTGGTTTAGGATGTCCGTTTTCTCCGTTCAGAGAACCCTTCTTGACACGTCTCATGAACTGACTAGAAGATTCAAAGATCTCTCTAGATTGCTCATAAACGTAATATTGTCCAGCAGAGTTAAAGACATCCAATGCACCCACAACGACTTCGTAATAACCATCGGCGTCTGGAGTTAGGAGACCAACTTTATTGGTACCTAACAACGCAGTACATCCGAATCGCACACTGTTATGGTTCATTTTTGTATTCCATTATTTTCTTAACAAACTCTCAATTCTTTCTTCACGTTCTGAAGGAGAAACAAGAGAAGACACAACACCTTCTGTAAAATGACTACCAGCCAGTTTATTAGTTGTGTTGGTTGCAGAGTAAGTAACAGATTTGAGAGGAATGAAATAAGGATTGATGTTTACCAAATCTTCCTCACTTCTAACCGCTTGTCTGTAGTACTTTGTTCTGTCTGACGGATCTCTAGATATCATTGAAACAAGCAATTCTGTTACTTCGTGCTCTCTACCAATGTTGGCGCCAGCATGGTATTGTGCAGTATCAAATATCTTTGCTAGTTCTTTGTATCCCAAATACCAAGGTACATTACCCTTAGATATTATCTCGTCATAAATTCGATAAGTCAAGACGTCTGTCTTGACTAAGTTAAGCGTGGCAATTACAGTGCTACCAGGCTCAAAAATAAATTCATAGTAGTCGTCTCCGTTTATAGTAACTATGTTTCTATAATCAGGCGTAATTCTGATCATGGCGTTAACCATCGATACGCCGTAGAAGTTTTCGACTACAATGGCGTATATACCGACGATGTGTGTATCGACTCCGATAGACACCAGATTACGTTCTGAGAAACGGACAGGACAGTAGATCTTACACTGTTTTAAAGTGATCAATCTACCGTCCTCCAGTTCGGAGAGACTAGCATGTATCTTTTCAGGATTTCTTCTGAGCTTTGTGATATCCATGCTAATCCTATTTTTTATCTACGAGCAGATTCAACGCGGAACATGGAAGCAACCCACTTCGAAACATACATGGCAGTCATGATGCTTGCAGCGGTTTTGATATCCATATTCGGATTACTCTTCTTAACTCTATCCAGAGTAGAGAGAATTTCATAAGCGCTAGTGTGTCCGTAGCGAGCAGTACAAACCAGTCGCAGGATCAAACCGTGAATGTTATCAACTTCATCGAGTTTTGTTTTTTCCAAAGCTTCATTGAACTTGCTGATAACGTTCGCTCTTTGCTGAATCGGTAGTTCTTCTGGGCTAAGATTTGCAACGTGACTGCTGAATTCTGTTGCAAGAATTTCGCGAATCTTATTAAACTTGCGAAGCTTAACAACTGTAGAAGTCAAGACAGTGTGCTTGTCCCAAACATTCTTAAGAGCAACCGAATTATCGGTAATATAGCTCTTAGTTAGTTCGGGATTATCCAGAGTAGACAGTCCAAAAAGAGCAGTGTTGTCACCACCTTCATTTATCCATTCTTTATAAAGAGTGGGATTAACGAAGATCTTAACAAAACCATCTTTCTTAACGATTCTTTCAACCAGATAACCTACCTTGTTAGATAGATCTTGTCTGTATTTTGCTCTGAGCAAACCAAGAGCTGCTTGGGTTCTGTATTGGTTTAACAGATCCTTATAAGCAGTTAAACTCATTCCGGCGTCTTCTTGCGGATTGCTGATGAGATTTCTAGCAACCAAGAATGTAACGAGCGAGCGACAAACAGCATACTCAGGCTCATTGAGTAGTTGAGTTGTTGTCTTAGCGCTATCGCCGTCTGGTTGGGGGATGTTGGTAAACATCGTTTCCCAAACATGTTGCAGAGTTCCAGGAGTTAGCTTCGAGACATAAATTGCAACAGCTTCATCCAAAGTGATCGAACCAGTCTTCATCAACTCCAGTACTTGCTCGTCCGTGCGAGTGGAGTGTTGGAAACCACCTTCGATATCGTAGGTTGCTTGGTCCTTGTATCTTTCAAGAGAGTCTAGGAGTGCCGGCTCTGCCATGAAACTGTAATTTGCACACTGCACAATTTCAATTTCATGAAGCGGGTCTCTAGATACCTCATCAATTACCGGAGTCACACTTTCAACAAAGTGAGTAACTTCAGGAACAACGACTGTACGAGCCAGAGCCAGGTGGTTGCGAACAGCAGAGGCTACAGCAGTCTTTAGTTCTGCCATGTCGATTGCGTGCTCGTCATAACCCTTGATGGGGCACAGTGAATTGATTGCTTCTTCCAAAGCTTGTCCTTCCAGAGGACGGCCTTGAATATCAATCAAGTCACGCTTCATGCAGCTCTTGACCAATATGTCGAGAGGTGAACCAGTGACGGCACGAACATAAATGTCTTTTTGATCAAGCGTTTGAGTTAAAGGCAATGCGATTGCCAGTGAGGTAGATTTCAACATCTTAGATCCCCTTTATGATGTTTTCAATCTCACTTTGGAAAGTGGATTGAGACAGTTGTTGAAGCATTTCTTCATTCAAAGGCAGATCACCAATAGTGTTATCCACACCGCTAGAAGAATTCAAGATTTCAGAACACACCTCGCTCACAAGTTGTGAAGCGTTAGCCAGTGTAAGCTGAGTAACTATGGATTGTTGATTTTTCATGTTGGTTTCTCATCAGAAAAAGTAGAAGAGGGAGATAACTCCCCCTTCTCTTATTTTTTATACATTTCGACAGCTTTCTTGCCGATAACGTCAAGCAATGTAGTGGTTGTACCTATAACAATTGGACTTAAAACGATACGATCATCAATACTCTTAGCTCCGAATATTGCATCAATTGGTTTACCAGACTCAGTAACTGTATTTTCTCCGAATACTCGACCAAATACGGTTTTCATCTGATTGCCAAAAACACCCTTATCGCCTACCCCAGCATCTACTTCAGCGGTGATGTAGATTTGAATTGCTGCAGTATCCAAAGCAAGTGCTTCGTTATCAATTCTGAAGTTCTCATCTATACTACCGGTAAAAGCTTTTTTACCAGCAGAGCGATTCCTCTTAGATATTTGAGCGTCAGATATATCTGCTATTTCTCTAAGACTTTCACTCATGTCTTCCTTATCACCGTGATAGTACACTTCTATTCTCTCCACTTTACCTTGAATTTTAGATAATGGAGATTGTGATGAAAGAACACGCAATGTATCCAGAATTGAATCGTCCAAAGCGGTATTTCTACCACCTATGTTGTCGTCAATGTTGCATAAGATACTTTCCGATTCTAAGACTTGGCCTACCTTAACCAGTCTATGAACTTGTTGCTGGAAACCAACAACGATCGTTCTGACCTTGGTAATCTTTGTCCTGAGCTTACTTGCTAATCTTGTCGATATAGCTGAAGAGTCTTCCAAAGTATCTGCGCTTTCCAACAATACTGTCCTGGCATTAACTGCAGACTTCCAAACTATCTGTTTAGGATTGAGAACGTCTGGTTCAAAGAAACCATCGTTGTAGGCTATCGGATCGCCCTCTTTGAAAACATCGCCTGTTCTGAGAGGAGTGATAACGGTGTGCGGGATTATCAATCCTGCGGCTTTACCGTATATAGATCCTAATTGAACGCCCTTTCTCTCACCGTCCTCGTACTCGACAATGATGCCTTGATCATTAGCGCTTATAACCTTACCAGATTTTTTGGCCATGTAAGCAAACATTTCGCCAGTCTTATAAGGAATAACTTGCTCGTAACCTGTTCTAACAGAATTTTGGTGATACCCGTTACAGGAAACACCATGTCCGTGTTGAATGGCGATGAAGTTAACACGCTTTGGATCGTCGACTGTTGCTCCAACTGATAACAGTGCCGATGACGATAGTAGTGGAGTAGCTCCAGATTTACCCACGACGTATCTTCTACTTATACCTCTTAAAGATGTAAATTGCGGATCTCCGCTGAGGAATATGTTAATGCCTACGTCAGAGTTATCCACTGTCGATTCTGATATAGTACCCATGTCGTTTTTGTGATAAACTCGAGTTCGCTTAACCATGCTTCTCGAACTTCTACCACCTATCCCAGAATAAGTAACAGCTTCCGCTTCTTTCATATTCTGTATTGGATTAATTTCAACGACTTGATTTTTAGCTGGGTCTTGGTTAATCTGAATCCAAACCGCGTAAGGATTCATCTCAACTGGATATCTGTACTTACCAGGTCTTGCATTATGTATTCTGATGGAGCGAACCATCTCAGAATATACAACACCAGCAAATCTTTCATATCCCTTTATTCGCATGTATTCGCTATCTAGTTCATTGGGATGATGGTCGAGTAGAAGTAATTCTGCGCTTCTCTTCAAAAGACCTTCAAAGTCTGTTGGTTCCTTCATCTCAACAAGAAGATCCTTTGTTATTGGATCAACGAACATGTTAGATAGTAAATCGATTTCCCTCAAATAACGAACACCCAATCCTGCGTCTTCAAGTACGTTCAGATATACGTCAGGTTTGTCGAATTCATGTACGTTATAGGTGATGGTGGTATCTCTGTGTTCTCTCCAGCCGCCGAGTATCATAGAGGCTAATCTGTCTTCTCTATTAAATACCCAAGTCTCGTCTTGGAACACAATTTCCCATTCGTCGGGAGTTAATTGTGCTCTCTGCCCGGCTGGAACAACTCTAGGAGTTATTTTTAGACTTCTAACCAACTTACTGAACCCATAAAGGTAACTCAATATTACACCAACAGGTATTGATTTACCAAATACTCTCAACTCCGCAAAGTCCAGAGGAGTCTTCTTGCTACTTATACCTAACAGATCTTCAATTGAAGGCATTGCTTGTAAGCTAAAGTCTGTAGAGCTTACAGTGTGGTATAAAGCATTATTTTTACCGATAACCAGTATTTGTCCTTGACTGTTTGATCCAGCGACAACAGCTCCATCTTGTTCAATTTCACCGATGTTATTGGAACTGGTTATTTTTGCTCGACTGTTGTAGTCGAAATTCAAATTCCAATACAAATCGTATTCGTTTCTCTTTGTTTTCAAAGTGAAAGAATTAAAGTTTTGAGCTAAAATGGTGTATAGTCTAGGCAATTTAATTTCATTTCTGAAAGAATTACCAGGAGCCATATTTGTGATTAGGTCTGATTCTTTATTAAAGCCAAGAACCATTATCGATGCTGCTAACCACTTACCGTAATTATTGGTTCTTCTATCGTTTCTTTCAACAAAGACTTTACCATAGTAGCTTGTTAGAGAAACCCTACTGGGAGATATTTTTCTGATAGGTAAATCACCTCTTTGTTTACGGAGTCTATAGTTGACACCGTTAACCATGAAGTTACCTTCATCATCTACTTTTGGTATCTTGAAGTGAATTGTACTGGCTGTGCCTTGCAGTGGCTTTATCTTGACTTGATAAACAAAATGAGATCCAGTGATGTCTTCGACTTCTTCGACTTCGTAATCTGTGACGATGACTCCTGCTTTCTGAATAGATAGAACGGCAGCAGCTATGTCTTTTTGAAGAATGTGATTTACATATTTCTTATCAAATTCCAAAAGTGATGACTTCAACATTGTTTTATCAACAATGGTATTCTTATCAGGAATTGAGGGAGATTCTTTTATTTGTAAATCTTGAGGAGTAATCTGAATGAACTTATCAAGAGTAGTGCCGTCTGGGGCTTTCAGAGTCTTATAAGTACTAGCCATTTCTAAGTACTTACGATATTCTGCTGCGGATAGACCGCCTGAATCTGCAAGTCTGTCGCAGTGTTCGACTATCGCGCCTTCGAGAGTATTAGGTTTAGTCTTTATCTCAATTACTTGAGTACTAACGTTACCATCAACAACAACATCCATTCCGCTGTTATCGCCAGTGGTCTCCAGTTTCTCTAAGTCAGCCTCTATCTCTGCATCAATTTGTTCATGATTCTCATCTTCGAAATCATTGGCAATTTGAATTACTTCTCTTTCATTTCTGACATCTGTAGTTTGATCAATATCATCATCGTCCGGATCTAAACTACCGTCGTTATCAACAGTGGTTGTCTTTGTTTCCGTTTGATCTAGACTTTGATCCAGCACCACGTCTTCTTTAACATCCACGTTATCTGGAAGATCTGGGTTTGTCCTAGCCTCGAACAAAGAAATGAGAAGTCTCAGAAAGCGTTTTTGTAACTGCTCAGGATCGAGTCCTTTTGTTATTTCTTGACCGTCTGGTTTTTCACCAGGTTGGGATTTTCTCCAAGAATCTAGAACTCCTAGATTTATAACAAACCATCTTCCCGATTCCTTGAAGATGATGTTAATCTTGTCGTATTGTTCTTTACTTCTAATGTTTAAACCTATTATAGATTTAGATCTATTCTTGCCTAACCATTTCCATATATCAAGAATCATCAGACTCTCTGGACTGTTAAATACTTTAACAGTATTTTGATTCATCACCTTTTCAGCGAGATTCAAAGATGATATACTCGGAAGAATATTTGGAAGATCAATTTCAATATAGTGATTTCTATTGATCGTCGGCACGTATGTGGTAACTTCGTCTATTTTATTCCAAATAGTTGAAGTCAGATTGTACCACTGATAATACGCAGTGTAATAATTTCTGAGATATTTATAAGTTCTATGAATCAGCGAGTAGTTGAAACAAACATGAATAAATGGATCTCTGTATGATGTTTCGGCATCTTTGAATAATCTGAATCGTGGATTATTTGTTCGATGCAATCTTATTTGTTTGTTTACATCATAAACCAAAACCCTAGGATTTCCTTCTGTGGACGAAATCCTACTTATATGGTCGATGTAAATTGGTCTTTGTGTTTGTCCAAATATTGGATCCGTATCAACGGGCCCATCGTCCAAAGCACTTGTTCCAGGATAGTGAAATATAGAGTTCTTAGGAAGATTCAATAATTCTAGCTTAGGAAGCGGAGGCTTCACAAGTTGATTAGAATTCCTAATTCCATATTTTCTAAAGAATACAGACGGTTCAAGAATCATTTTAATTTCCGGTCATGTTGTGTAAGACCAGTTCAACGGTTGACACAGACGTGCTATTTATGAATTCACCATTCGTACCAACATAAGCTCTACGGCTGTTGAAATACGTTTCACATTCTCTGATAGATTCGTCAGAATAACAAATGTTAGCTGATGAAGTGTCTCCGTCAAAGTCTGCCCCCAGTCTACCTAAGCGACTGCTGTGAGGAATCAAACTGTTAACAAAAGCCGAACCAATCAATGGGAATTCATAAGCAGTGCTTTCAGGCGTCGGTTTCCAAGCATAATCCAACGGAACTCTCACCTCACTCTTTAGAGTTACTTTCAAATGAGTTCTACTGGGATATATGCTACCAATACCTGTTACTGGATAACGTGTGACTAGAACTGGATATTTCTTTGCATTTGCGTATACGGATATGTATAAGAATTCAGAGAAAGTAATGGGGTAAACGTACTTCCTACTAAAATTCTCAGGTAACTCATCAATACTGTGCATGACCTTGAAAGTTCCATCAGGTCCTTTATAGATCAATGCTAGATAATAACCATCAATGATGATTGGTTTATTTCTGATACTCTCGTCTTTGAAACGATTGATCATCTTTTCGATGCCTTCGTTTGTACCCCAGTAATTGTAATACTTACTGTGCAATAAGACTTGCTCGGACTTAAGAGTTTCTCTATTGATGAGGTTTGCTGGTTTATTGATATCAGTAAAGATTGGATCTAAGAATCTTCTTATCTGAAAAACACTGACAGGAAGACTAGCTTTTAAATACTGATACAAACCAATTATAGTGCTATTAAATCCGGGATTTCCTTCAGAACCTAAAACATCTACAGAGGTATCCATAGCGGTAATAACATTACGTGTACCGTTAAAGATTCTTCTCGATGCCCATCTTCCAAGCATTAGTTTCTTCTTACCTTTCACTTGAGATTCAAGTAAATTGTACAATTCAACAAAAGCTAATTGCAGATGGAGTCTTGGAACGTCCAATAATTCCGGACTTGTTTTTACAACGTTTTCATTTATCGTGTTTGATTGTTTTATAAGACTGCGATAAATTGTATTTATTTCGTTTTCACTGATTCTATTTTGAGCAGTGAATTCAATGTCTCTCAAACCAGCAGGCAGAACAATGATGTATCTGTTCAATGCAGTATCTCTGTACTTGTAGAGAAGCTTTGCATTCTCTTCACGAACAATACTTTTTGTTTCTTTAAATACAATGTCCTTCCAGTGCTTTAAGAAAAAGTACATCCCAGTTTGTCCGTTGATGGCGTCAGACTTATCGAAGTCCTTTTCCTCATCATTCCAAACGGCATAAGACTGAGCGTTGATTATTTCGACGTACAGTTTCTTAAGGTCCCCTAAGGCTCTGTAGATAATCGGATGGATAACTTCTATCTTGATATCGATGTATGAGAATCGATAATTTCTTTTCTCATCACCCATTCTACCGAAAATTTCAGTAGAAAACAATCCCTCTGGATGAAAGTCAGAAGTACTACCATCAAAGAAGTCTAATACTTTAACAGGCTTTAGTCCTGTTAATAATTGGTCATTCAGACGCAACAGTGTTACGTTGAAGGGTACTGATGTTTTATTCATTTTTCATTAACCTTCCATTAGGTACTACACTGAATTTGTTTCAGATATAAAAATACCTTATGAAAAATAGAGGTTTAACATGGCAAGTAAAATCAATTATCAGAGCAAGGGTGATTTCAACCCAAGCACTGATCTAGATTTACCAGATTTTGAATTTGATGTTGAGAAACCTAAGAGCAACGGTGAAGTAGTCACTGGTTTAGGTAAAACTGTAGCTAGAAGTGCGGGTAATGCTATATTTAGCACCAACACTCTAGAACAAATAATCAGACGAGCATTGCCGAAGTCGTATGGCGAAACTTTAGACTATATGTCTGAAGCTTCAAGCAATATCAAGTCGCTATACAATACCGCAGTCAAAGAACTGCGTCCGGCAAACTCACAATTAAAGCAATCGATCAGAACAATACTCCCCAATTTAAAGGATAAGGTTCCAGGATCAATTGCAGATAGACTTAAAGAGTATTCAAAAGTCGATTCAACTTATTCTTCGGAACTATCTCCAGAGCAACAGCGCGAGCAAGCACTGATGATAGAGCTTGGCAACATGTTTCAAAGCCAAGCAGAACAAAATCACGAAGGACAAGTTAGAGAAGATCAAAGAGAACAACTCAGACAAGCTCTCGACCAAGTTAGACATAAGGATAATCTTGGTCAATTAAATGCAATCAGAGTTGGTATTGGTAGATTAACAAGTTATCAAGACAATGTTCTTGCTAATTACCAAAAGAAGTCTCTGGAACTTCAATACAGACAATACTACGCAACAGCTGAAATACTAAAGACTCTAAAACAGACTCAAGTAGAAAACAAAGCTGCTTACGAAGGTATCATTACAAATACTTCTTTACCTGAATTCGTAAAGTTAAGCGCCAGTAAGCGATTCAAAGAAATGGCCAGAAACCGTTTCATGGAAGCTGGTCAAGATGCCTTATTTGGAAGAACGGATTATATTCGTAAATACATGACGAATATAACAAATTCTCTAAAAGAAAAAATAAAACAATATGCCGAAGCCGGCAACGACATGACAGACATGCTTTCCATGGGGACCGACATGGCATCCATGGGTTCTGACATGGGTATGGATTTTAAAGACATACTGGCAGAACAAGTCGGCGGATTCATGGGTAATGAATATGTTAATTCAAAAATCCCAGGTATAAGAAAATTAGCAAATAAAAATAAGAGAATAGTTAGGTTTGGCAACAAGCTGGCTTACGGTATAAATAATGCTCCTCACTTAATTAAAAATAGTCTAAACGACTATGATAAGTTTAAGTGGATGTCTGATGATCTTAGAAACTTCCTATTGGAGACAATGCCTAATATTGAAGGCGGTGTCAACATGGATGTGGATAAGGCAACGTCAATGATGGATGTTGGATACACCAGCAAGGGCGTCAATAAGTCATTAACAGAAGTAATTCCTGGTCTGCTTTCCAGAATACATAGAGAGATGTATATTCTCAGAACTGGCAATGAGAATGTCGGTCTCTTAGCTTATGATTTTGAGAAAAATAAATTTGCTGATTCTAAACAATTAGCAAAAGACATTCGCAGATCAATGGTTTCTTCAGATGAGCGCAAAACAATATCTGATAAAACAAATAAATTAGTTAGATTCTTAGGAAAAGCCGGTGGTGGTAATTTATCTGATAGTCAAAAGAAATTATTGTCGGATAAATTAATAGAAATGAGCTTCCGCAGAAGAGATACTGACTTCAGTGCACTAGGAATGAAGTCAAGTACTTGGGGCGGCGGAGAGGATGCTAAACAACTTAACAATTTGTTTAGGAATCTGTTTGGATACGACGGTGTTGATGAGATGAATAATCCCATCTTCAAGAATAAAGATATTCAAGCAAAAGCTCAAAACATGATCACTCAGTCAATCCAAGACTTGACTGGACACCTTAGAGATCCTAGAGCTAGAATTCAGAACATGGTTAATCTAGGCCAGTACGATGTTCTGAGAGAAGCTGGTTTGTTAAATGACGCTAATGAACTTGATAGAAATGCTCTTTATCAAGAAATGCTTGGAGAATACGAAACCGTTCAAACTCCAACTGGTGAACGTCGTCGTAGAAGAAGACTGAATATCAAAAATGATAACAGACAGTTCACAACCTACAACCAATCAATTGGTTCTCAAGCTAACTCAACAGAGTCTGAAAGTGTAAGTGTCAATAGAGGAATGGAAGAGTTGACCGAATCCATAAAGTCAACAAGCATTGTTCCTCAAGCCAATCAAATGGCTGCCTCTTTATTGAGAATAGAGCAAGCTATCAATGAGAGCATATTGATTCAAGCTAGTAAATTAAGCGATAAAGAATTAGACGGGCTGTCTGCTGAGAGTCGTAAACGAAAAGGCTGGTGGAATAAGACTTTAGGGGAAGCTACTAAAGATACATTTTCTGGAGTCTTTAATTTTGGTGGTAGTTTATTTAAACACGCTAAAACAGTTAGTAAGCGGTTAGAAACCATTTTAGGTAGATCCGCTTCTGCCGGATTCAATGTCGGTAAGAAGACATTCCAAATGGGTGCAGGTATACTCGATAAGTTCTTAGGTGATGTTTATGTTGGTGATGAGAAATCTCCAAGACTCACTAAAGCAGCTTTAAAAGCAGGCGAGTACATTGATCAAAAGACAGGTAAAATCATAAAGTCCTTTAAAGACATTACTGGTACTGTTATTGATAAGACTGGTTCTGTTTTGCTTGATGCATCTGAAATTGAGAACTCATTTGTAAAAGGCAATAAATTAAGAGCCTTAGGAAGTTTAGTTGGTAATGTCGGTAAGTTTGCTTTTGGTGAACTTGGATCAAGTTTAGGAAGAGCCGCCAAGATTGGATCAATTGCATTTTCTAAATTTAAATCAGGTTCGGCATCAATTGCTAAGATGATCATTCCTGTTAAGGATATTTATCTTAAAGGTGAAATCGATAAGGACCCGATACTGTTTAGATGGAAGATGATAAAAGGTTATTACTTTTCCAAAAAGACAGGTAAAGTAATACGACATCAAAATGACATAGATGGCCCAGTCATCGAAATGAAGGATGGAGTAGAAACAGTCGTTCTCACTGAAGAGATGATCAATCAAGGACTTGTTGACTCCATGGGTAAAGAGATTAGATCTCTTTACATGAATGCCGTTGGTAGACTTGCTAAAATGGGTTTTGCGGCTGGTAAAACAATCTTGAGTAAAGCTGTTAAACTCGCAAAGGGAATTGGTGAAAACCTGACAGCTGGAGCTAGTTCTTTATTAAAAGGACTTGGTAGTATATTTGGCGGATTTACTTTCATGGGAAAGAAAAACTATGAAGTAAATAAATCAGCTCTTGATGTCCAAAAAGCAATACTCAAACTCTTGCAAGAGAGATTACCAGGCAGAAAGAAAGTATTTGGAGATCTTGACGGAGATGGTATCCGTGAAGGAAGTTACGAAGATCTTCAAAGAAAGAAATCCAAAGCACAGCAAGCTAAAGAATCCCTTTCCTCAAAAATGGGATCTGTACCAGGTCTTAACATAGCCGGGATGTTTGGTGGATTAACTGGAGCATTTGGCGGCATAAAGAACATGTTCTCAAAATCACCAAAAGAAAAAGAATCAGACGATTCATTAGGCGTCGGTGATATTGCTGCTGGAGTTGCTGGTGGTTCAGTAGGCGGTGGTATTCTTGGTAAGTTTGGCGGGAAACTGGCTTCTGGAGCTAAGTTACTTGGCAAGGGTGCTTTAGGAATTGGCAGGCTAGGACTATCAGCACTGGGTATGACTGGAGGCGCTGGACTTAGCGCTGTTACTGCTGGTGCTGGTTTACTGGCGCGTGGTGGAGCTGCTGCGCTGGGTTTGATTAGCTGGCCCGTTGCACTGACTGCTCTTGGTCTTACTGCAGCCTACTATGGCTATAAGCAGTATAAGAAAAAGAGAATAGACACACTCTCTGCTGTTAGATTTGCACAATACGGGTTTGATGCTTCTGAAGAAGAAGCTTTGCAAGCTGTCTTTGGTTTAGAAGATGGATTGCAAAAGTATGTAGAGATTAATGCTGGTAAAGGAAAAATCAACGAGGATAAAGTTGATTTTGAAGAATTGATTTCTGCCTTTGGTGTTAGTTTGGATGATAAGAAAGCATACTCTAAATGGAAGGCTTGGTACGAAGCAAGATTCAAACCGGTTTTCTTAGGCCACATGGCTGTTTTAAGAACTAGTTATCCTGGAGTCGATATTGATTCTGTGGATTCAAAATTAGATTCGCAGAGTAAGCTTAAATATCTGGACGCAACACAACTTCTTGGTGTGGATTATGGATTTGTCGTGTCTCCATTTGCTGGAGCCAGGGTCCTCAAGATATCTGTTCAAGGAGTAAAGGGTGCGATAGAAATAGCCAGAGCAAAACTGCAAAAAGAAATAAAAGACAAAGCAGACTATAAGCCTGGTTTATTAGAAACGAAAGCTAGAGAACTCACAGCAAGCGCTCTTGGTGCAGTTGGCATGAAGAGTGCAGCCGATAAAATAATGGAGCCTTTATTAAAGAAAGATAAAGATGATTCTGTTGTTAAGGCCGTTAAGCAAAGTATCGAAGCTTCGTCCAGTGTTAGTGCCAACTATATACAAATAACCAAAGATAGACTAAGTGCCTTACAAGCTATCAGGTTTAAGCTCTACGGTTTGACCGAGATGAAGAGAGAGCAAGTTAAAGCACTCATGGATCTGGAAGTATCCGTATTTCCTCTGATTAGTTTTAACGATAAGAGTGCCGAGTTTACCGGAAACGGAGTTCAAGTACTTGATGCTGTTAAATCCAACTTCGGTATATCTGGATATTCTAGCCCTAGAGGCTACAAGTGGATGAGTTGGTTCCGAAAGAGATTCCTGCCTGTCTACTTGAATTATCTGCAAGCCATGAAGCTGGCTACTGGTAAGACCACTCAAGGTGACGGTGAAGCGATAATTAAACCGGACCAACAAATAAGCGTGGCTAACGCCATGAAGTCCAGCGTCAGTCCAGACGGTGTAAGTGTTTGGGAAGTGCTGGATTCTCCGTGGGAAGATTTGATTGTAAATACCAGTCCGGAGAGCGTTGATCTTAACATGAAAGCCTTGGTGGAAGTAAGCAAGGCCCAGGTGTTAGGTCAAGTTTCCAAAACAGCAAACGAGCAAGAAAAGAAGATAGCTGCTTATAAAGCAGCCAATCCTCCAAAACCAACAGGTAACATTGTTAAAGACACTTACAACAGTGCAGTTAACAGATTTACAAATAACACCCCATATAAGTCAATTGATTCAAGTGGTAGAGGTGTTAATGCTGTTGGAGATTTTGGCTCAGGAGTTACTATTCAGCATCCCGGAAAGGGAACCGGTGGTGATATAAATAAGATATCAATGCCTGCTGGTAGCGGTTACGATAACCTGAAGAATACAATTGCTGAAGTGGCTAAGATGGTTGGTGTGGACAATAATCTATTGACCGCGATGACTGCAATTGAGTCCGGTTTTAAGATAGACGCTAGACCGATTGATAAATCTGGCAGGTTGCTATCAAGCGCCGTTGGTTTACTTCAGATCATCGATGGTACTTGGAATAAGTTGATCGAAAAGTATGGTGCTAAGTACGGTATTGCTCCAGGTACTCCAAAAACAGATCCTAGAGCAAACTTACTACTTGGGGCCGAGTACATTCGTGAAAATGTTGAGTTCCTAAAAGGCAAAGTAGGAAGAGCTTTAACCAATACTGATGTTTATCTTGCTCACTTCTTGGGCCCGGGTGGTGCTGCTAAATTTCTTAAAGCAGATCCGTCAGCAGTGGCTTCTCAGATACTTCCAGATGCCGCTAAATCAAATCCTTCAGTTTTCTTTGATAAAGAAACCGGAAGACCATTTACGGTAAGTGAGATATATTCCACATTCACCAATAAACTCAGCAATAGACTCTCTAAGCTGGGAATAAGTGTTCAAACTCAGACTGCTTCTTTGAAAGCGCCTAATTCAGGATTGTCTGAAGTTAAACAAACTGTTGTTGGTGAAATAGCTATTCCGACTCCAAAGGTCGCTGCAGTAGCGGCCGTTAATCCGGTTGTTAGTGGATATGGTTCTAACGTAGCTTCGGTTCAAAATCAAACCAAACCTACAGTGCCTTCTGTCAATCAGTCTTTCGCTGGTTTTGACAGATCACCATCGCCTTCTTCACGAGAGATAGAGCAGCAAGTCATTGCAAATAAATCTATCATGAATGACAGAATGGATAGAGTCAGTAAGACTCTTGAATCGTCTCTTGCTGTACAAACAGAAATAAGAGATGCTGTGCTTAAGATTCTTCCACAAATCCTTATGAGAGATAAGAGCACATCTCAATCAGTTTCAAATAATGCTTCTCCAACAACTACTACAAAAGAAGCAACGAAACCTATTGTTAGCATGAGAAGATCAAACTAAAAAATGCGGGGAGGTTATCCTCCCTGCATTTATCTTGCAAGGAAATAAAATGGCTATCGATACTCAACTTCAGAGTAGAAAAATAAGAGACAGAGATTGGGTAAGACAATCTTTTTTAGTAGGTAGCGTAAACAATGACGGAGTCGCCACCTCTAATTTACAAGACATAGATAAGAAGAATAGATTTTTCAGCACTGCTTCTTTTAAATTTGTAGACACAACGCCTGGCGGTAATTTAGCAATAAATCCACCACCACAATACTGTCGCAATGCCGACATAAAAAAGAAATCCATACTTGTTACCGCAAAGCCTCTAGGAAGGTACTATAGCGAGGCTATAGACGACAATAGTCGATTGATAAGTATGCGTATGGGAGTGGCTGATTTTAATTCACTGACGACGTTTTGGACAGGTTTCTATAATTCAGAAATGGGAACCTTAGCAAGAACGGGGCGTCCTCGCGGTTTTGCTTTTACTGTTGGTCAAGCAATTGGTTTTATTGTACCGATGTTAAGTCTTCCATTATTAGCTTTGAATTTAGCTGGTAATATTTATCGTTTCTTAACTAGTTCGCCTTCTTCAAGATTTTATTATCACAGACCAACCATGCATTTGTATTGGACTGCTGTTAATACAATCTTAAATAACATTGCTGTTAATAAGGGTGTTATACCTCGAGTATTTGATGACGAGGCTAAAAAGAAGCTGGATAACACGTATTTGTTTAGTAAAGCAGATTATGAAAGATTTGCAAAACAAATGCCTGATTTGTTTCTAGATTCAGGCGGTATCTCAGCGTACGCAATAGCTACAAAAGCAATGCGCAATTCTCTTAGAGTCCAGCAAAAGTTCAAAAGAATGATTGAGGATCAAGGAGAGTCGGTTAACATGGTGGAGCTGCTTGATAAAATAGAGAAAGAAGGTATTCAGCTCGACAATACAAAGTACATGGGTAACTATAAAGATTTCATTGATCGATGGATGAAGAGTGAATCAAGAGTAAGTAGTGATCCCAAAATTGATGATAAAAGACAAGGTCAGCCAATAACTGAAGAAGAAGCACCGTCTTGGAAAGATTATCTAGACGCTGCCTTGAGTGACGGTGCTGAATTTGCAACTTTCCGAGTCGACGCTGATGGATCTATAAGCGAGTCTTTTAGTAATCAAACTGGACAGCCTGAGATTGCTGGTAAATTCAACAGCACGTCATCTAGCAGTAGAATGACTACTTTTTCTTTGTCGGGTGGTAATTTAGGAGATGGTCCTATAGCTAGTATAGCTGAAACCGTGATGGGTGCCACTAAAGACTTCATTGCTGGTCTAGCTGATGGGGTTTCAGCATCAGGTCTTGCAAGCTTAGCGGGTGGGGCTTTTGTAGACATCCCCAATGTTTGGACTGGGTCAACAGCTCAATTACCTAGAATGAATTACACGATGTCGCTGACATCGCCTTACGGTAATAAGTTGTCTCAATTATTTAACATATACTTACCACTATCAATGATATTGGCTGCAGCACTACCATTATCAACTGGTAGATCTTCATATACCAGTCCTTTCTTAATTGAGCTTTATGACAGAGGTAGAGCACAAACAAGACTAGGTATAGTTGACTCTCTATCCATAACGAGAGGTACCGCTAACCTCCCATTTGATAACAGCGGTAATGCCATGGCAATCGATGTATCGTTTTCAGTGATCGATTTATCGACAGTTGTACACATGCCAATTACAAGAGGATTTACTTTAACAAGTCCTATTGAGAGCATTTTTGCTGACGATACTTCATTTACTGATTACATGGCTATTTTAGGTGGATTAAGTATTCAGGAACAAATATACGCCACTGATAGATTTAAGATAGCGTTGACAAAGCAACTGGCTTCTATGAGAACATGGACTTCTGTTGCCAATGCAACCATCTGGCTTAATACCACAGTACCTGGTAAATTACTAAGCACCTTTTACGCAGGTCTTAATAATAGATGACGGCATAAAGAGGGGAATTCCCCTCTTTATGCCTTAAAGATTGTTTGCGAGATTGACAAGAAGTTTCTCACCTATTTTTGCAAGCAATCTCGGATCTGCTGTTTTCTTCTTAACTGGAGGATTATAGGCATTAGCCATTCTGGCTCTTATCCCTACAGCTGGGAAAAACCTAGCGATTTCAGCTTCTACAGTCGTTTGATTTCCGTAATGTAGAATGAGTGCGTAGTTTTTTCTTCTATCAAAATCAGATTCGGACTTTATACCGCGAAGAATAATGTCTTTAAAAGCCTGACTGCTTTTCTGCAATTTTACAATCGACATTCCTGTTATTTCATTACCTGGAACGTATCCGTTTTTATGCACATGCACGTCCCAGTTTGAATTTGCAGCAGACAATATTCCTAAGACTGCATGATAGTCTACATTCTGATCAAAAATATCAGTTAACTTCTTATAACCAAACGCACCTGCTAAATCTTGAGCAAAGTTAGGATATATGAAATCTAGTGATTTACCTAATTGCCCGTTAGCAAATGTAGATAATGAAGTTAGATCACTATTTTTGATCATGTCTGGGAATGAATTTTTGAGAACTCTATTTAGAATTCTGCCAGACATTCCGTTTGTCAATTGTGGTAGTAAACCATTGAGTCCTAGAGAATATGCTTCTCTAGCTATACCGCTTACAAGACCAGCAACGGCGTCCTCATCGACAATTTCGTAAAGAGGAGATTTAACGTAATCGTTAACGAATTTACCAACTGCATTTAATCCAGGTATATCAGCGTCTTTAACATACTGGACAATGCCGTTTATCTTAACTCCAACTTCACCAAAATCCTCAAAGCTAGATATTACCTTTTCTTTTGCATCTTTGCTAAGATCTCTGAAAGAACTGGTAATGCTTTTAGAAGAAGTGACAAGTCTTAAAGCAAGAGCGTCTTTATCGACAGTAACTCCAGTCTTTGTTACAGACAAGAGCTTTCCAACTTCAGCATTTTGAATACCAGACAATAACGTTTTAACGTCAAGTCCTGCTTTACTACTGATTTCTTGAATACTGGTTATTACTTTTTTACTGTCGACTTTATAGATGTCAGCCGCAGCTAACTGATCTCTTGGACCAGTGCTAAATATTGGTTGTACTAAAGGTTGTGACATTTTTAGTCCCGATTAACTTTACTACATCATATCGTTCGAATCCGGATTAAGAACTTTATGCAGTATAATCAGAAACATTAAACAAACATCAGCAATTATTTTAACCAAGAACAAACTACCAATAATAGTAATAATCGAAATCCCAATTGCTAAATTGATACATGCTCTCAGAATATCAGTTATCAGATTAAACAATCTTTATCCCTACCTTATTTAGAAAATCAGCAACAACAACAGATATCCTTAAGGAAATACTTTTGGAAGTATTGATTGGTTTTAATTCCTCTTCCACCTTGCTTAACAAGAGTGAGACATCTGTATTTGTGTAGTTTATCTTTCTTCTGTACTTCTTACGAAACTCATCGTCGCTACCGTAGGATAGGTTATCACCATTAATAACCAACCACATACCTGGTTCTATCGTTATTTTCTCTTTATTGAAAAAGAATTTAATTAGATTCTGCTCAACCCCATAGAAGATATAAGGTCTTTCAACGTTTGTGTTGTTTTTTAGAAAATCTAATACTTGTTCAGGATTTGATCCCGTCGAATCAAATTTAACTGCCAAGACTTGTACTGGTATTGTTTCGAATTGCATTTTAGTATTTATAATCAAAAAAAAAAAAATAATAAAGAAAAATATAGGACTGTGAGAAATCACAGTCCTATATATCTCATTTTGCATTCATTCCAATAAGACGGAGTCGTCTTTGTTTTTAAACATTTTCTTATATCTTCCAGTCCTTCTACTAACCAGTCACAATCCTTAACAGGAATGATGTGGTTTTTAGACTCACCAGTTTTCTTATCTTGGTATTCGATAACGTAATGATGAGTAAAAGGTAAATCTGATAGACATAGCAATTCTCTCAGCTTTTTATTCTGTAGAATTTTTTGACAATTCGCATAAAGGATATCTTCCTTAAAGAAAGGTATCTCGTGCTTTTGAAATGTCTTTCCAAGCTGCTTGGCTTTATAACCGTGCAGCTGTCTAAGATGTTCTATTCCGTCTTGGATGTGTCCGTACGGGGCTCCGGATTTTAAATAATACCAGAACCCCTCCATAGATTGAAATGGTCCGAAGTAGGGATGCGTGAATGGTGATTTGTCAAAGTGCGACAACATTCGACCCAACTCAGTCTTTCCCTTACTGTAAACATTAATATGGTTTATACCATCCCTGTCTACAGTTATTTCGGAATCAACCATAGTGGACACCAACAGTTGTGCTGGTTGATTCATTAGCCGCCGGGCTGTCGCTGAACGTCTCGACTGGACTAGTCGTTTTATCAATATCAACTTGTTCCAAGATGATTTGATTAATCTTAGGTTGTTCAACCTCAGGTTTCTGTTCGTTGTTTTCTTTAGTAGAGTAATCCGTGGTAATTGGATTGAGATATTTCTTCTCAGCCTTTTCAATCTCATCAATGATCGGGAAGGCTTTTGGTTCTTGATATGCTGTATTGACGTCTACCAAGTGAGATACTTCTACAATTTTGTTATTCTCGAACTGAGCAACGATGATGATGCGGAAGCGTTTTACTTTCAAAAACATCATTGCTTTAACAAAGACTTTCCAAGTCATTGTTTTTCTTAGGAATTCTTTATTTAGATTACCGCGTATGCTGGCAATGTCTCTTGGATTGTTTCGATGAATTGCTTCACGTAGAGCATAATCTTTGATATAAGTATACCAAAGCTCATGTCCCATACCCATTGACAATACTAGCTCTTTGAATAAAGTAGTCAGAACTGTCGGAATGGAGCTAGACTTACCAACACCGCGATCTGGATTATGCAGTAGATCACGAAGGGTTTGTTGTTGGAATTTCTTCTTTGCTCGAAACATTTTAGCTTCCTTAATAAGACGACTAAAGAGTTTATTACTGATTTGTCGAACAATAAACTATTCCTCTAACTATGCTTGTTAGAGAAATAATCACTGGAGATAGCGTTCGTAGATTGTGTTCTTCAACTCCATATTCTACATCGTTATAGTTAGCTATACACTCTGTGAAATTTTCAATCGATTTTACAAGTTCCGGTAGTTTACTACTTGGAATATATCTGCCAGAACCATCGATAAATAGTAAATCGAGATATTGATTTTCTATTTTAACATTATACCTTATTGCATCGTAGGTGGTATATTCAATAATCGAACTTGTTATTGCGTTTAGTTTGCTAATTAGCTCTGTAAAGTTATTTGAAAAAGTTAGAACCATCAAGATGGATCCTTTCTTAGGATCGTAGTTTTTCAGATCTACACTTGATAGCGATTCTACAGCTTTTACCAAATCTTCTTTCTTTTGATAATTAGTATATTCGATTGGTGAGCTTTGCGATTCTACATATACACCACTTTCTCTGTAAGGAGTTGGAAGTATAAGATTCGTCACAAAATTGAAAAATGATTGTTTAAAAATTGCGATCATTTTTGCTAAATTAAAGGTTGTACTCATGTTTTATACATTTAATGTGAATGTCGATCATGTGCTACATACTACATGAGTGATATGTAACTATATACTTTTGTATTATAAGAATTGGAAAAAATCATGTCTGTTAATAACGAAATCGCCAATATGGAAGTATTAGACGATGATCAAGCGCTAGCTTTTACACAGAAAGCTAGAAGAAAGATTGTTAGTAAAATATTGGAAAAGGGAGAAATCCCTGAGGATAAAGGGGAACAAATAATGTTACTTCAAGCTCTAGACGGAATGGATAGAGCTGCTCTAGGTAATAAGAGAATTAAAGCAGATGAGAAGGCCAGCGACGCTCTTGGTGATTCGTCTGCTCTTATAGCGCAAATGCTCACTCAAATGGCAGGTAATGTTAAACTTGTTAAGTCTGAAGATATAGTTGATGTGGACGCAAAAGACATAACTGCTCCCGCTTTACCAGATACAATTCCTGATCCGATACTGGTGCCTGGAGAAACAACCATAGGCGCTCCACAATTAGATTATGATTCATTCATGAACAGCATGAACGGTAGAGAAATTCCTCAACTTACTGATGACGATCAATAAGGCATAAAGAGGGGAATTCCCCTCTTTATGCTGTTGCTTTTTTAAAAGCATTCAACATCTTTTTACTTATGCTGAATACGGAGGTGTCTATTATTTTTAGACCAATTAATGGAGCGATGCTAAGTTCCATTGTTTTAAATGGATTCAGATTATCCCTTTTGAACTCAGCTATTTTCTCTTCGCTTGGCTCACAATCGTAATAGAGAGATGGAGCTATAAAAATAACCGCAGGGATCGGCTTTGATACAAGATTATTTTGTTGAATATGTAACCAGTCTGCAAAGTCATACTTAATGACCATGCAATAATTTTTCTTTATGAATTCTGGAGTTAAATCATCATTGCTCATGCTGATTAATTCAACATCAGAACAACCGTGATTTAATTGAAATATGACATCTCGCATTTCTTCAATTTCATCAGGTTCTAATTCATAAGGAAATATATTCACAGTCAATGGATGACCTAGATTCTGACCACCTTTCATGTTTTCAATCACAGCTTCTTTTACAGTGGTGTGAATGATTTCAAATGTTTCAGTTATTAAACTAAAAGGAAGAATGTCTGCTGTTCTCTTTGAATAAAGTTCTTTAAATTCAGAAGCACTTATTCCTGGGAATTTATCGATGAATCTTTTATGATAATCAGAGTTAAGAACATCGACCGCTTTATCAGCGTCTAAACTTGCGAGCAAACCCATTCTTGTATCTAAAAGACTATCTAGGTCTATGTAGATTTTTGTGTTTTGCTCACTCATGTTATTTCTTTTCCATGCTTTCCAATATATCTTTGTAAAAGATAATCAGGAGAACAAAAGTAACCAGCCATTTATTTCTTTTAAGAGCATCTTCAACTTCTCTCTGGCTTGGTAGTCTGTCGTTTATTTCTTTAGGAATGAGAGACTGCGTTTGCTCTTCCTCAGAAACAGTCATTGAATGACAGAGAATATCAATCATTGCATCTTGATCAAAATTACCACTGTTGAACAATGTCTGAAATCTAATGGTGGTGTTAAGAATGTAATCTCTATTAACCGCAGCGCTGAACACAGAATCAACAGTTGTACGAAGACCGATTGCGCTTGGGATCAGATAAAGATTTAAACCACAAGCACTGTTTAAAAGAAAGGCTTGTACTTTATTTCTCACATCACCAATGTAAGTTTCAATGGTTGATTTGTGTGCTGAAACAATGCAGTCTCTTAGAAAATCATTAAGTTCCATTATTGTTTCCTTAATTATTAAGTAGTGTGTTTCTTAAATGCATTGCTGTAAGATACGAACTAAGTGTAGTGGTAGCTTTGACTTTGGTGCCCAGTTTATCCAAATAACTCAAACTAACACCGCCGGTTTTATTGATAGAGTCATTCATCGCATTAAAACCATTCAAATCACCACCGCGATACTTTATCAATTCAGTGATTGTGTCGTCTAGTTGCAATGCTGCTAGAATCTGAAGTTCTGGATAGGATATCTTACTTCCTTTAGACGAACCTGTGGGTTGACCAGTCATGTGATCAATTGAACGATTATCTTCTGGAATACTGATCTTTTTAATCAGGAGCTGTGCTTGTCTACGAAGCGGTAGATCTACTACTAAATATTTTTTAGTAGTTAGGAATCTACCATTGCCTTTAGGATCTTCCATCCATATCTTCTCAAAGAACTCATGGCCTAGTTCCTCAGCAATTTTCAAATTGTTATCTATTGAGATTTTTTTATCTGATAGATTAGGAACAATTATGGCTAATCTACTTTTGCCAGTAGCAATATCTTGCATCAATTGATCGAAGGCAATATCGTCAAGAGACTCAAATAGATTTTTATAAATCTTTGTATTTTCACTACCTGGTAGTAATTTTTCAATATGGTCGATTATGAACTTTTCGACTATTTTTCTATTGGACATATTCATCACCATTGATTTTAAGACATAACATTAACATTCATGTCTTTGGAATGAATAGATAGTTTTTAACGTTTCTTTTCTTTAGCTCACTTAACATGTGTTGTGTACCTGGACTTACACCATCCCAAATAAGAAATGCTAAATTGACAACTTTAGACATCTCTGTATTTCTTATACTTCCGGCTGATTTACCATAGTAATCCCAAAAAGCCCGATAGTAGAAACAAGGTAAATTGTGTTTCTTACAAAACTCAATTATTAAAGTATCTACTCCCGGTGCTTTTCCAGACACAAAACAAAAATCTCGACCTTTTAGATATCTCAAAACACCCAACATCTTCTTCTCGAAGTAATCCCAATCATTATAGGATCTACTACCAGCAACAAGAACTCGATATTGAAAACTATCTATTAATCGGTCTTCTATGTTAACGCCTTCTCGTTTTCTTTCTGGCGGCGGCCCTTGCATTCTGTTTGTGTGATGATTTTGCTTTGCGTGCATACTTACTAGGCTTATCTTCAAAGTCACCAGACTGACAAGGAGATTCAGGATCCGGCAAATCTTCAATTTCCAAGTCGGATTCATCCTGTTTAATGTGTGATTGTGCTTGTCCTGTATTCATAGCTACCGCAGCCATTGTTGCTAGTCTTAGAAGTTCAGATCGCATTTTACTTGTGATCGGTTAAAAGTATGTAAAATAAAAGAGGGGAATTCCCCCTCTTTTATTACGTCTTGAATTTAGGCAAATCAAATTCAACAATACTAGGAATGACGCTTTCTTTCAAAAGCTTCTCCCATGTACGGTTATCGCCACCATCCACAATACAAAACCTCTCAAAGGGAGCGGCTTTTGGAGCATCCGCTAGTGTCAGTCTGAGCGCTCTATTTACAAGAAAACGCTTATGACCACTCTCGACATTATGGACATTTGGATCTAGAAGCTTTTGCCATCTTTTTGGTTCAGAGTGACCAGCTTCAGCCATTAGCTTGTCAACGACGGCTATTGGATCTATTGATTCTTCTACGTTTGATAATTCATTCATTTTATTCGACGATTACTACGCCAGTTGTTTCTGTTGAAATTTGTCCTACAGTCAATGGTTTGATTGTAGGTGATTTAATTTTTGATCTTTGTTCTTCGGTGAACCAATATGGAATATATTGACCAACACGCATTTTAAGAAGATCCATGGTACTCAAAAACGGAGTGTTGTTAGTACCTTCAAGAGCCCACCAACCTCTAGTGTTGAGAAGAATCTTCCAATCATAACCTAGAGCTATCAGATCATCGTAGAGTTGCTTAGGTGTGCACATCAGTTCTTCAGGAATATGGTGCCATAGATCATTAATCTGACACATTTCTGAAGTGATGTTCAGAGCCCTTCGCAATTCTGGGTGAGCATCAATTTTTCGACGAACAGTTGTTCTAGACAGCTTGATATCTGGCAAAAGAGATAGGTAATAGTTTTGAAGAGTACCTTCAATGCCGTACCTGTCTGTTGACTTGATATAGTGAAACTCAGTCAAGCTTGGAAGTACCCCGTCTTGCTGTGAAACAATTAGTTTCATAGCCATGCCCGAAGGACCAGACTTACTTCTGAGTTGACGAATTGTCACTTCGTTTAGATCTGTGTCACCTTTGAGATCGTCGTCAGAATCTCGAGGATATTCTGGCGCTTTGGTGGTATCGTTACGAAGAGGAGCAGCGTTATAGCAAAGCCAACAATTGTTCATCACAAAAGTGAACTTTTCCGGAACACCTTTGAGCTTAACACCTTGAGGAATGTGTTGTAGTTTCTTAGGAGCAGGTGCTCTAGGATCCATATTGAACTCAGACCCGATGTGTGCAGTCATCAGTGTGTATGAGTATGTACCGCCAGATAGCGCAGGGATCTCCATCAAGAATCGATTCTTTTGAAGACCTTGACGCATTGATACTGTGTTAGCACCAGATTCACCAAGACTGTTTTCGTCCTGCATCTTAATGACGTCTTGAGTGACGAATTCACTAAGTGAATCGATCTCAGAGAAAGACGGCATTGTAATTTCTAGATTACCGGTCTTTTCACGATTCCAAAAAGGAGTCTTAACGGTGTACTTAACCGCGTTCTTCTTTTTGTCATTCATGAATTCTTTTAGAATATCAAAGTATTGATCACCTTGATAAACTGTCTTATCAGTAATGGTCCACCGACCTGATTCCAGAATATCTTCACCACCGAATTCTTCAATATTGGCAATCATCCTCTTGAGATGCCATTCATGGATGTTAATCTCGGTGTCGTAGGTATTACCCATTGATCCAACGATTCTCGACATGGCGGTAAACGACATGTAGTGCATTACGGTGGATTTAAAGTTATTACCAATACCAACCACACCAGTTAGAAAACCAAGACCACCATTGAGAATACTCTCCCCGTGTCGTCCAGTCACATATGTACCTGTCGGAATATCGAGACAGGCGCCTACGTTAATCATCACCTTTATTGGTGGGGCTGCTTTAAAAGGATTAATTAGCATTCTTTCCTCTTTATGAGTAAAGTGAGTGTTCGTATCAATATATAGAAATATCTAGTAATTTTGTGACATATCTACTCTACACCTATCGCTTAGAATAGGAACATCACATGAAACACATATCCGTTAATATTCAAAAGACTGCTCAAGAAGAGCTTTTTACTGCTTGCAATAAGATTGCTTTAGAGTCCTATACCGAAGGTATAGGTATGGAATTTTTTACTGAGAACTTTCAGATAGTAGCGACAAACATTGAAAAGGTGTTTGACAACAGCTTCGATTTGATAAAAAACTTGTCAGTAACTAAGTTTCTTAAAAACTATACATTTGAATCACAAGTAAGTAAGATAAATTACGCAGCTATTGATCAGATAAAAATCACAATACCTGAAGGATTTACTGGCAATGCTAAAGAGTATTGTCAAGAATTAATAAAACAAGTAAGTCACGTATCCACTATCACAACCCAGGTAATACTGCCTTTTAATCAATACATCAGCTCTCTTATATCTGATAAGGATTTTGCAAAGGCATATAAGTCTAAACCAGTGTACCTGCATGACAGAGATGCCAAAAGAGAAGAGATGAATAAAACCATTTCTAAGTATTTTGGACACGGTACTCTGTCTTCTGGTAAATTGTCACAGCACTATCATTCAGGTGTCGAAGTTGCTGAAACAGACATACTGGTTGGTGAACTCAGCGATTCATTAGGCACTACCGACGTTGTTTCTATTCGTAAGATGGTTACTGATTCTGTGGATCTAATTAACGCACTTCAAGATCTTGTATCTAAGAATCAAATAACAAATCTATCTGATTCACAGAAGAGACTTCTTGCTGAAATGTGCACAACGATTGCTAGGGAAATTGAATTCTATGCAATAACTAGATATCGTGCTGATTCCTTCATCAATACTTTTGCAAAAACAAAAGAAGCTGTAAAGAAGATTCTTTAAGGACATAAATCCCATTTCGCCTTTTGAGCGAAATGGGATTTTATGCAGTTCATGCAAAAATTGTTTTATTTGACAGCAACTTCTGAATGTCTTCAAGCATTTGCTCGTAAGTAGAATACTTGAGACAATTCGGAACAATATCAACAAGACTTTTGGCCAGCGTTTGTTCACAACCTTTCCCATCAATACCGCAGATGATGTTTTCAGCGCCTTTGTTTCGCCAAATCACCTTACTAATGTGCACTGGGAACATGATGGCATTATCATCACTGCTCAATTCCATCAGTTCATTTAATTTCTTTATGGATTCCCTACGGAGTACTTCGTGGTTGACCACCATTCCGTATATTGAAGCCAAAAGAATAAGTCTTTTAGTACGATCGGGTAAATATGTTTTTAATTTTTCCGATGCCGCATTTTTAAATCTTTCGGTTAGATTCATTTTTCTTTCCGGGATCCTGATTTTTGGCGGAAACAAGATCCCGCCCAAAAAGATTGTTACTTGAAAAAGATGACTCTGGTATTAGAGTCAATCCCAGACCATATCCCAACATCATCACCAGCTTTGATGATTGTTGCGTATCTAAAGAGATTTTCACCAGCAGACCATGAAACAAAGTAAACCTTTGGATTCTTTGATTCGATTTTCTTAAGAGAATTTCTCTCTAGTGTATCGATGCCGATAGATAGAGTTATCTCTACATCAGCAGTTCCTCGTTCATTTTTGAACTTACCTTTGACCTTGATTGAAGAACAACCAACTCCAATGCTGGATAGTAATTTTGTTTCCACTAAAGGTTGAGCTTCTGTGGAATTTTTCTTACCTTGTTTGGTTTGTTGTTCGTATAGCAAATCGGTTATATCGGTCAAAACTATATCGTTTCGCTCGGTTATAAACGAATCCAATATTTGTCCAAGATCTTCTAAGGACTGGTAAGTTCTCTCAGAGAGACGAGGAGGATTTTGTTCCTCAGTTATTGTTGAATCACCTAATGTTTTCAAATCTTTTTTGAAACCAACAGGTGGTTCTATCAGAAGCTCTCCATAGATATTTAGCTTATCATAGATGTTTGCTGAAAAAACCCTATCTAGGTTAATCACGTACATCATGTCCAAGCCATAAATGATTCGACTTTGGAAGTTTCTAATCATTTCAATAACTGGGTCTGGTTGAGCTATTTTAATAACAGAACCAGTTCTATCACTCATCCGGTTTCCATTCAGATGATTATCCTTACCGTGGTTACCCGTGTAGTAAACACCCGGAGTAATTGTTTCTTGTCGCGTATTGAAGTAACAATACTTGTTTAAGAAGAAAGGATGTTTTTCATTCACAGACTTCCAGTAACCGTCCGGATCTTTTAGGTCACAAGAGTGATAATCTAGACTTCTAAGAGCTGTGAATCTACCTATTGTGGCGAGACTATCTGCTCTCTCATTTCCCGTATCACCGTCGTGTCCTTTAACCCATACCATTTTAACAGGTATGTCCATTGAATCTAATATCTTCTTAGATTCAAGGATTTCTTTCCAGACATCAGTGCTTGCGACTGGATTACCGTCTTTTTTAATCCAGTTTTGACTTGACCAGATCCTCATCCATTCATTAAATCCTCTGACAGTTAATTCACTATCACTGTTAATGATTGCAAAATCTGGCTTATGTTCTTGAATTATTTTTAGAGAACGATTCAGAGCCTCGGCTTCCGCTTTATTATTACTGACGTCGTTGATGATTTTAACACCATCTATGACTGTCCCGACTGTTCCGAAAGCATCGATATATTTGGTAATCGTTACTGGAAACTTTTGTGTTTCCAAAACAATGGTGTTTTTATCTTGAAAATCAGAAGATTTTACATCAATCAAATCTTCTTTATTAACATATCCAACAGAACTAGCAGAAATAGAGCCAAGTCCAATTCCTTTAGTCGGTTCTTTGCATTCAAAGAAATATCCATGAATACCATATCCGGCCTTACCTGGGTTAGGTTTGACACCACCATCTGCGTAAAGAACTATTCCGTTCATGCAAATCTCTTAATAAGTTTAATCACAATAATTACAGAGTTAGTAAATTAGTTCTTACAGCTCTTAAGATGGTCGACCATTGATTGGTTATACTTCTTCAGAACAAGAAGATACTGCTGTCTTGTTTTCTTAATGTGATCTAGTAGTTTTTTAATTATTTCTTGATCATTAAGATTCATTATTTCTGAAGAATCAATGATGATTTCTGGCGGAATTTCCGGTTTCTGGAACTTACGACAACCAACAAATATCTTAGCTATCTTATCTTCAGTTTTTGTTTTGTTCTCATTTTTATTTTCTATCGGTTTTTCTTCAGAATGTTTTATTACAGGTGGTGTTTTTACAACACTCTCATCTTTAACATCTGTTTTAAGAACTATTATTTCCTTCAATGGTTGCGTCTGGCCATTGAAGGAAATGGTGCTATTTATAGCACATCCTGGCAATGTTAAAAAAGTCAAGAAAGATATGACGTACTTTAACAAACCGTATTTATTGATCATTATAGATATCCTCTAATTCTTTACCAACCCAATGGTCCTTTTTGTCTTGTTTTTGTTCTATAACTGGTGTGTTCTTTTTACTGACTTCCTCAGAAATTCTAAATAGCTTAGATAGAACTAAATAATTCAATATCAAAGAGAACAGAAGAACAACGATTACGGAGGTGGTAAATTTATTATCCTTTACAATTGTCTTGAAAGGCTTACCACCAAAAAACATTTCACTTATAAAAGGCCATAACCAGAATAAACCTTTTATTAAATCCACTAACATTTTGCTATCCTTAATTTTGTGTACATATCCCGCGATTATATCTTTTATAATTAGAATTGTCAACTATTAATTTAACGTCAATGCGACGGTAGAGAGATTACCATGCATTCATCTAAAAGCTTCTGCAATATTTCTGCTTTTTTATCAAACACCCCTGGAGTTGTATCCGGTTTTGGTGAATTGAGTCAAAACAGCTATACCTTTAGTCGCGAAATTGGAATTCATCAAAAGAATTCTGTTCCAGGCTTTACCATTCTCAATCTAAAGACTGTAAATGATGCAGGAACTAGAATTGAAATGGATCAAATTCTGATTGATCAAGCAATATTTTTATCTAAAGCCATATACGATTATATCGGAGGGCTGGTAGGTGAAGTATTTGCTGATCAGGTTTTGCAAAACCTGCAACCTCTTTTGACTGCTCAAGGTATTGATTCAGTCATAGTTGGTCCTGTTTCTGAAAGAAACGGCAGATGGTTTCCAGACTGGATAAAATGGGTAAGTGATACTTATCCCCATACAAACGATAACACCATTTGGTTTAGTGATTCGTCTTTAACATCACAGTATTCGGAATACGATATAGTCGTTGTTCCATCTATAACGCCAATTGATAGTTTCTTTTTGGCCTACAGCACTGTAAACACCAACATTGCTAATCTGGATTTTTCAGACATTCAGACAGCTATTCAAGTTGCTAGAGGCATATATCCATTTACCTACCAAGACACAACGTACTATGATTACGTTAATCCTCTTAATGTAAATCAAAAGATACCATGCCCTTGGAGTGTCATTATCTATGGCCCGGCTGGTAATAACATCGATGCAAAGAAAGAAGCTATTGCTTCATACATCCTAGCTAACTCGACAAGAGATAGAACTGATTGGGTTAAAATCTTCCCCGATATATTCAGACGAACCGAGTTCATCCTTGCTCCACACTGGCATAAGTACGCCATTCCAAACAGAGCAATAGATGAAGGTGTGTATTCCCCTATAGCTCAAGTTAACCAGATTGGTTCCTTCTTAAAACTGGTGGTGCCGAGTTATACTCAAACTCATATCGATGATAACAGCTGTGTGTTTGGCCATAGTTTTAACTCGCTGGCAATAAGTTCAATCGGTAGCATTGAAAATAGAGATTCTAAATTCAAACTAACTGATTTTTATCCAGACTACATAGACGTACCATCCACCAGTGTTGATTTTAGCAGAATGGATCCTGCTACTCAACAATTTAGCACGCATCTTAACACCATGCTTTCAATTGCTGAAGACATGACGCAGTTTAGCGATGTTCCTGCTGGATACACAAAACTCATTAGAGATAATGTCTTGTTCGTTGTTCGCAATATGAATAACGTACAGTTCTTGGTTGCCTCTAAAGCATCTGTTAATTCTCTGATGGGAATTGTTTAATTTAGGAGCAATTAATGAATTTGATTCCACCAATCGGTGCCACTGGTGTTTATCAGCTATTGGCTCCTTTTAGTTCACAACTTGTAAGTGGTGCAATTTATGAATGCATGGCTGTTAGAACTCTAACAGACATCATCACTCTTGGATTAGACCCATTTACTGAGTATTACGAACCTAATGGAATATCTGAGACGATTTATAAAAATCATCTGGCAGCAAAGGGATGCATCGTCTCACTGAGATCTTCTTCTGGCAAGTGGGTTTACGTTCCTTCGCACTATATACAAAGCTATCCTAATATAGGTGGCATTAGATATACCGGATTGATATTGTCCGCAAACATAGGTCCTGTACCGGATAGTCTTGCACTGGGTCCTGTTCGTCAGAAAATAACAGACGTTATCAGTGAATATTTGGGAGTATCCACTTCTGTTAATGTGGTAGCAATAACAGATACAAAACTCATAGCTCAAGACATAGCTACTTCAATAGAAGCAAATAGACAAGCCAACATTGCAAATGTCAGAACAGACTACTCCAGATACTTAGAAGAGAAAAATAAAGCAGACGCATTACAAGTAAAGTTAACTCAACTTGAAAACTATATAGCTGCTAACATCCCACCTACACCTTGAATATACGATAATCATGAGTAGTACTAATAAAGATAAATGGAAACATTTGATTTTCGTATCGGATGAAAAGGCAAGTGTTAGATATGTGGCGGATATAGTTAAGAATATCAACTCACAGTTAACTCGTGGAATGTTTAAAGAGTTATCGGATGAAATGATTGAAGTCTCTAAACTTAATCTTCGTGAAGTCTCGGTACCATGTATTGTTGCAGTTCTAAGATCGACATATGCTTTTAGATCAAAGATACCTGGTTGGTTTGATTTAATATTGAGTGTTGAAGATAGTTTCTTAGAATCAAATAAGAATCCGGACAAATTGTTGCGAGGATTACTTAACCCATAAGGCATAAAGAGGGGAATTCCCCTCTTTATGCCGTTACACATTAGGTGCCTCAATATTCGAGCTAGATATCAATTTACCAACAGTGGCAGTACCTGCCACTTGAAGAGTCCCATCAATATCAATCTCATCCGCATCGATTTGACTACCACTAATCGGACCTCTTCCAGATCCACCTGAAGATATAGACCTGAGTCCAGAAGTAGTTGTAAGTAAATCCACTTTTAGATTTTGATTAATTGTGCAATTACCAGTAGTTGTTGTTTCCGGTACAGTATTCAAGGTTGTATCTGCCTTTGTGGTTATGTCGGTGGTTATGACATTAACACTATTGCCGGCTATGATGTCTATTTTATTTCCAGCCTTTATTTCGATGTTATTGGGAGCGTAAACTCTTATATCTTTACGATCTATATCGACATGCGATTCGTCCGCATTCTTAAGTTCAATTCTAACGTTGGTAGAATCCAAGCTGATAAAATTACCTATGTCATCTTGGAATATGAAATTACCATCTTTGGTATTTATCTGAAACGTATATGCGAATGGTTCACCGTCAGATTTCGAGGTATAAAGAGTTATAAGTTTTTTGTGCGTAGATATTTCAAAGAAGTAAGTATTACTTGCTGTACCTGTTTCGGATTCTTTTTGAGTATTGCTGAAAGCAAATATAACCGTCTCTAATTTACGAAGTTTCATGTCGTATTCTAGAGTGGTCCAATAATACCTATCTGTTTCACCATAGCGATAGATTACAACCTTTTCACCACGTCTTACATCCGGCGGGGTAACTCTATTGCTAATTCCAACAGGCAACCACGTCGCTCTAATTGAGGCAGTCACATCTATGCTGGTGGCGTATGTTGAACCATCTTTAGATTTACCACCCGTCTCCAATATGGAAACATTATCAGATATCTCACCATCTAAGAATGGAAGGTCTTCAATCGGTGTTACTTCTATGTCTTTACTGGTAAGTGGTTTATTAGCAGCAACTATGCCTAAACCGTATATGTGTAATTTGGTTATTTCCATTTTAAACCTTGTATTTTTTCATAGGGAAAACTTATCATCTGATAAGGTTAGTTTGGAAGAAATATACTCATGAAACTAAACTACATAGAGCTATTCAAATACAAAAGAATGGCTTTGAATAACATTACGTTGATTCGCATAACTCCAGAAACAAAGGTACAAACAATTCTGGGAACAAACGGAAGCGGTAAATCTTCTCTGCTATCAGAGATGACTCCTCTTCCTTCTAGTAAAGATAATTTTCATAAAGACGGATACAAGAAAATTAGCTATACCCATAACGGTAAAGAATATTTTCTATCCAGCGTATTTCATCCTGCTCAAAGACATTCTTTTAAAATCGGACAAGACGGTGAAGAACTTAATCCAGGTGGAACCGTTACTGTTCAGAAAGAATTGGTATTTCAACACTTCGGCATCAAGCAGCATCATCACGACTTGATAACGGGTGTTGAAAAATTCACAACCATGTCTCCGATTAGAAGAAGAGAATGGTTGACTGAGCTTTGTGATGAAAATTACGATTATGCTCTACTTGTCTATTCAAGAGCAAGAGAAAAACAAAGAGATATATCTGGAGCTTTAAAGCTTGCTAAGAAAAGACTCGTGTCTGAGCAAACTAAACTAATCCACGAAGAAGACATCAAACGTCTTAAAGATCAGATATCTGCTCTTGCACTGGACATTGATAAAATTTATCAAATAAGGAACGATAATCCTAAAACAGTACAGGATGTTCTTGATGATAAACAATCTATCGAAAATCTTATACAATCGTATTCAAAAGAAGCTTTTAAGATTCTCGCCGTTATCGGCAAGAAAGCAAACTTCATATCTTCCGAATACGATGAGTGTATAACGATTAAGAGAGAAGAAATTGCTCAGATTCAAACTAAGATCACTATAAGTAATCAAGAGTATCAAGATCTTAGCGAATACATGGCGCAGTTCAAGACGGAGGGTGGTTCTGATGGATCTGATCTAGATGAAAATATGAGAAGGCATCTAGAACGCCGTAAAACACTCTCTAGCGCGATTAAAACACAAGTTCCAATACTCGATGCCAATACTGCAATTTTTGCTTTAGAGAGCATTTATGAAGATTTGATGAGTATCTTAGTTAATCTTCCGATAAACGAAGAGGATTACTATACTCAATCAAAAATAGATTCTTATAAACAATCTATAAATTCTGACAAAGAAAAACTATTCGACTATGAGAATAGAATAAATCGTCTTGCTCATGAAAAAGAACACTATGACGCTTTAGAAAATAGCGATAGTGTTGATTGTCCTAAATGCAGTCATAAATGGGTAGTCGGATACAGTAAGAAGAAACATGATGAATTAAAAAACATCATAATTAAAGGAACTGAAGCAATCCAGGCTCTTAAGAAAAGAATCGAAGAGAATAATCAAAAATTACAAGAGCAAGAAGATTACTTCGATAATTTCTCCAAGGTTTTTAATTCTTTCAGGTCTGCTCCTGTTTTGAAACCACTATGGGAAGAGCTAATAAATTCAGACATCTTAAAGAAATCACCGTTCAACGCTATTCGAATGATTGAGCTTTATAAATCAGACGTTAGTAGAACTGTAGAGATTGAAACAATCAATAAGGATGTTGAGCGATTAGGTCATCTTATTGAAATTAGGAATAAGGCCAATTCAGAAGACTCCATTAAGGCTAAGACTAGAATTGATCATGTTGAGAAATATCTAGGTGAATTAAACAGACAACTTCATAAGGCAAAGAATGAACTGAGTGAATTGATTGATTACCGAAACGGCATTGTCGAATTAGAAAAAATTCAAGATCAATTATTGAAACTCTCTAAAGAACATTCTAATAGCTCGCTCGAAGCTCTGGAAGTTTTGAGAAACGAAATAGCTACAGAGTGCCTTAAGAAATTACAAATTGAACTAGCTCAGAAGAATGCGATTTTGACTGACGCAATGATGCAAAATAACATCATTGCTGACATAGAACGAAACATCAAGTTTTATGAAGAGCAACTAAGTATCGCGGATGCTGTCGTTGAGGCACTGTCTCCAACCGAAGGATTGATAGCGGAAGGATTATTGGGGTTTATAAAGTCTTATGTTTCTAAAATGAACATTTTGATATCCAGAATATGGACTTACAGAATGGAAGTTCAAGATTGTAAAGACGCTGATTCTGAATCTGCCGAACTAGACTACAAATTTCCAGTAATCATTCAATCGGATGATAATAGGATTCCGGATGTATCTAAATGCAGTACCGGTCAAAGAGAAATCATCGATCTTTCATTTAAGATTGTTGCGATGAATTATCTTGGTATGTCTAATTTTCCTTTGGTTTTAGATGAGTTGGGTTCAGCAATGGATCCAGAACATCGCTTCCAAGTCGTGCATCTTATAAACTTCCTGATTGAACAGTGTTCTTTTAGCCAGTTGTTTATTGTAAGTCACGATTATGCTCAGTATGGATCTTTGGGCAATATGCAAACTTGTGTTATCTGTCCAAACAACATCGTTGTGCCTGATAAATATAACGAACACGTTGTTATTAGCTGATACGGCATAAAGAGGGGAATTCCCCTCTTTATGCCGTTATATGACTTGATTAAATCCGTCTAACTGAGTGTTAGTTAAAAGATTCAATCTGTTTGCATAAGTTATGGTAACAGGAACAGCTACAGAGTCTATCCAGATTAAAGATTCTGGATCGGCTTCTAAGAGTAGTGATGTGGTCGTCAGAGAATTCAGTGCGGTGTTCTTAATGTCTTCTGCTGCCAGAGGATAACTTAAACTCAAATTAATCTGATTAAGTATTTCATGAATTGTGAAATCACCATCATTGTCGACGTATATGGTCAAAGGAGTAGTTACTCCTTGAAAATGAGTCTTTAACTCTCTGCGACGATACATCAGTGCGTTACTTAGTTTTTGATAGTAACGATCATCGTAGTCTGTATCTGTGTCGAATTTAATCAGCGTATTTGGGTCATCCAGTATTTCTGGACGAGTGTCTAGTCGCTGAGGGCTACTGTATCTTACTTTAGATAAAGGTATTCTTATTCCTTCTGATTCGAATATCAAATCAGTTAGAAGTTCTAATCTACTTTTACCAAGGTCTTCATTGTCAATAACGACTGTCATATTAGTTTCCAGTTAAGGTTCTTAAAGACAAACCAATTTTCAAATAATGTCCTCGTCCGTACTCATATGGATCTTTCGGATCTTTTACATTATTGATATTATTTAAATTGGATGTATCAAATGTTTGGAACATGTAATTATCCATTTGATCGTTGACAACATTCAATGACCAAAATGGTTTTTCTTCAGTTACCCAATATTCACTAACTCTACCATAGCCAGTAAACAATGGATAAACCGGTTTGTTGTAAGATATAAATGTTCCAGGAATTTTACTAGTAGGTAATTCTTCCCTTTCGACAAATATATCTAAAGAATTTATGGCCACTAAAAATGATTGAGATAAAGTGGCGTATTTTCTCAACACAACATCGCTGGTCAATTGAGGATAATTAACAAGATCTGGATTATTTTCATCAAGATCAAGACCTAGTGACGATAAGTCTATATATTTCTTAGATTCAAAATATCGTTCCAGAATCGGATAATTCTGGAATTCAATAGCCACTATTGAATCTGATATTCTGTAGAATGTTTTTCTATCTAGAATATGCAAATAACCACCCAACACTATTCCCAGCGTCTTACCGTTTAGATTTAAACCTGTGTCAATATACATCACTTTACTTAAAGGGACGTCGGGATATCTTCTATGAATCATTGAGTCCGTTATAGGAATCAAATCTAATTCAGCAACATTGTTAAAACTATGTATGCCGACATTTGTTTGACCGCACAATCTTCTACTCTTTGCGCCATCTACAACTAATAACTTACTGCCGTCGGTATCTGTCAAATGAAACATTCCATTAACGGATACCAAGCAACGTGACTGCATCCTATGGTAGTCTGTATCTTGTTTAGTTAGCGCTAACCAATCTCTATCAGGATAAGGGGTTGGTGAGTTAAGTATACCGTTTTGGTCAACTGGTGTTATTTTGTAACCAGATCTAACAGCATCTCTATATTTAACATATTTGTTTTCTATGGTGTACTTGCCTTGAACAGTGGGTAATGTTGTGTTTCCATTACTAACTAAAAACTGACTCAAAGTGTCATTCAGCACACTGGCTCTTGCTTTTATTTTTTCAAGATCAAGAGTTAAAAAAACATTTTGATTGAAAGTAGATTTTAGAGTCAAGTATACCGACTCGTAAGTCGAATATATTGAAACCATAGGAACATTAGAGATTTGTATTTCCTGCCATCTCTTAACGCCAACTTTCGGTAAACCTATGGCAGATATTAATTCGTACATGTTTTACCTTTTTAATAAAATTGCGGGCTTAACGCTTCAAATAATGTGATCTATCAACAAGCAATTTCATCGATTGCTAACTATAACGGCATTCAAAAATGAGCACTACATACGATTTTGATCCGACAGGAACTAACCTGGCAAACAGAGTGGTCGGTGAACAACACGTCGTCAACTCTTTAGACTTCAGAGAATACAATTTTGTAATACCTAAACTGGCTCCCTTCTTTGGAGAAAACGCAGTCATCAGCTTTACTGATGTCAACGGCGTTACCAGAGTATTAGCCGAAGGTGTCGACTTTGTATTCTCGCATCAATTCATTCAAGCTTCTAAAGCCACTGCCAAACCAGTCTTTGGATCTATAACTTTTTTGAACAATGCAACAACTGGTGTTGTTAATGTTACCTACAATACAATTGGTGGTATTTGGACAATCAGTGAAACCGAAATAGCAACAATCATTGCTGAGGCTCTTTATAATCCAAGAGTGACCAGTTGGGAACAAGTTGTTGAATTACCAATCATGTTCCCAGTGATTGATCATGAATGGAATACAACCGATCTAATTGGTGCTTCGGATGTGGTCGCTTCTATAGAGGCCGTCAGAGATGCAGTTCT
>Ga0255217_1000037_pt1 | contig 54654 bp, 55 predicted proteins | sample Miss_Atlam_RepB__FD_183046 | JGI IMG/M metagenome (GOLD analysis project Ga0255217, IMG submission 183046) | Freshwater microbial communities from Mississippi River, Louisiana, United States - Miss_Atlam_RepB_8d | ecosystem: Environmental > Aquatic > Freshwater > River | place: USA: Louisiana...
AATACCTGGGTTTGCTGGAATTTTTGAATCTTCAGCATCTAATAATGCTAAGACCGATTGTTTTTCTTTTTGGCTTTTGCTTAATGTTTTGTTCATGACTTGTTTTTTGTTTCCTCCCACGCAAAGAATCCTCTTGGAACTCTAAGGTTGAAGAGTCGTTCTACGGGGTTTTATTTAGATGGTCAACAGCTAATAAATGACTAGAGTTGTATTTTAGACCTAACATGTTTCTCGACGAGCTCAACCACAGCATCTAAATCAAGGTGTGTTGTATCAACGACGAGAGCATCAATAGGGATCTGCAAAGGAGCAACTTTACGAGTTGAATCTTGTTTATCACGAATTTCCTGTTGCTGAACCAGCGTTTTTTCATCCATGCCCAACTCTTGGGCTCTTCTTTGTGCTCGGTTTTCTGAATCGGCAGTAACATAGACTTTGACTTCAGCTAGTGGGAACACAACAGTCCCACAATCACGGCCCTCTGCAATAAGACCTTTGTTGGAAAAAGCAAATGATCTTTGGTGATCTAATAGCGATTGGCGAACTTCTGGATAGTGACTAATGCGACTTGCGACATTACCAACTGACTCTTGAGCTATTTTATCAGTTACATTTTCATCTTTAAAAAAGACTTGAGTACGCTCATAAGAAAGAACAACAGACCATACATCTGATGAGCACAACTCTGATAACACTTCAGCATCATTTAAATCCAGATTAAGCTGCATAGCTGCATAAGCCAAACCACGATAAAATGCACCTGTAGAAACCCAGGGACACCCTACTCTTTTTGACAACTCACGACTTAATGATGATTTACCTGAGGCCGCTGGCCCATCGATTGTGATTACATAACCCATGGGTCGCAACCATAACCTAATTAATGAAAGCTTGTAAGCCAAATTTAATATTTTTTTCTAAATGATTTATTTTGCCTAATCAGTAAACATATCAACAGTTCGTCATTTAATCATTGGTTGCTTTTCAAAAAAAAATGTTGCTAGAGTAACCACTCGATAGAGGGGGAAACCATGTCACACTCAAAAGGCTCTTTTAAAAGTGCTATTTTTAATTTAACCGTTCTTGTTGCAGGATTAGGATATTTTGTCGACATGTTCGATTTAACTTTGTTCGGCGTCGTTCGTAGCGCCTCACTTAAAGCAATGGGGATTACATCACCAGAAGACACATTAAGAATCGGCATTAGCTTATATAATGCACAAATGATTGGAATGATGATCGGCGGGGTTGTTTGGGGGATACTCACAGACAAAAAAGGTCGTCTATCTGTTATGTTTGCCTCTATCTTACTTTACTCTCTTGGTAACATTGTTAACGCTTTCGTGACCACACCAGAGGCTTACTGGTGGTGTCGACTTATAACTGGTTTTGGCTTAGCTGGCGAGCTTGGCGCAGCGATAACACTCGTTGCTGAAAACCTACCTGTCGAATCTCGTGGTTGGGGAACCACAATAGTTGCCACTCTCGGTTTACTAGGTGCTGCAACAGCTGCACTTGTTGGTCAAAAACTTGACTGGCAACATGCTTATTTACTGGGTGGCGGTATGGGTATCGCCTTATTATTATCACGTTTTAAATTGAGCGACTCTGATATCTTCAGCAAAGCAAAAGAGAAAAAAGAAATACAATGGGGTCAGTGGCAATTGTTGTTCAAACCGCACAGACTTAAACTCTATTTAAGCTGCATACTTGTAGGAGCTCCAATTTACATGATGACAGGTATTTTATTTACATTTGCGCCAGAAATTACTGCCAATATGGGGCTAGATAAACCACTAACAGCGGGCGATGCATTGCTTGCTGGAACTCTTGGCTTAACTCTTGGAGACTTATTAAGCGGAGCTTTTTCACAGCTACTTAAAAGTCGTAAAAAAGTTTTATTAGCATTTATTAGCGTCACATTTTTACTGTGTTTACTTTACATGAGTGGATTTATCACAACGAACTCTGTCTTAGTTGGACTTTGTTTCTTTATTGGCATTGGCGCCGGCTACTGGGCTGTTTTAATTACAACGTCTTCAGAACAGTTTGGCACTAACATTCGCGGAACAGTCGCATCAACAGTACCTAACTTTGTTCGTGGATTTGCCGTTGTTATTACTTTGACATTTTCTTACCTCAAAACACAATTTACAACTCAGCAAGCAGTACTAGGACTTATTGTTTGCGTTTTTGGACTAGCTCTGATTGGACTCAGAAATTTAAAAGAAACTCATGGTATTTCTTTAGACTTTTTTGAAAAAGACTAGACCTTTATATTAAGTTACCATTTAAAATTAAGACGATTGTCTCCGTTGTACTCTCAACACGACAGTGAGACAATTAGTCTTGAATTTATAAATGGAGAAATACAAATGAAATTATTAATTTTATTTGTTGTCACGTCACTTTTTCTATCTTGCCAATCGCTGAACACAACTCAACGTGACATATCAAACACAATTGAAAAGCCCAAACATATTATCATCACTATTCATGGGCTGAGCGGAAATGCCGATACCTTTGGTTTTTTCAAAGACGTCACTGAAAAATACCTCAATCAAATCAACTCTAATTATCAATCTGAAGTTATTCATTTTGTTTATCCAACTGGTCGTGATGAATCAAAAGGAACTTACCAATTTGCCATGGGTCCAAACGGACTCGATACTTTTATAAACAATGTATATAAAGAAAAAAACCTAACTGAAAACGATAAAATTTCTTTTGTTTGTCACTCACAAGGCGGAATTATTGCTTATGTTTGGTATTTCTCTAACCTCATTAAAAATACTGATCATTTTCAACACCTCAAACAAGTCGAAAACATAATTACTCTTGGCACTCCGTTCTGGGGTTCTAAAATAGCATCGATTCTCACGGATGAGCGCAACCCCGACATTATTCCGCTCGTGAAATTGCTGGCGCCTGAAGACTTTAAAATGACTCGTCGTGAAATTGCCGATTTAGCTTACGCAAGTGACAACGTTTACAACTTACGAACTATGGCTATACAAATGGACCGCAATCCAGCTATTAAAGCCAAGCTTGATCAAATGCCTGTGAGAATGATGAATATCATTGGACTTTTACCTTATGACAAAAACGAACTTTTTGCTGATCATATCGAAAGTGAAAAGACAACTTCAACACTAGCGCGCAATATGATTAATGTTATCTATCACATCTATAAAAAATCATACATGGGGTTTAAAAACAAACGCATCGAAAACGATATCGCGGTACCTGTAACAAGTGGTCGATGGAATTTTATTTACAGTAAACCACTCATCGTTCGCAACCAAGAAACTATTGAAAGTGATGATTTTTTAGATTTCAGTCAACTAGTCAATAAATCCAAATTCATTTTTACAGAAAGCTCTCACTTACCATTCGAAACAGAGAAAACTCTCAGCATGGCTTATGTAAATAAAAACTGTTTAGATGCCAATACGTGTGACCATCCCACATATCGATACGTACTCGAGGCACTTGCTAACTGTAAAGAGTTTCAGATGTGTCAAAACTCTGAATATCAACAAATTATTAATACATTTAAATACTCAAACTTAGAAGAATATACAAATTTTAAAGCCATTCAAAAAAGTATCCAATCGTTTGCGATTCAAATAAACATCAAACTTAAAAAAGGAACAATTGATAGTTGGCCTGTTAAATATTTCAAAAAAACCAATGTCTATCCACACAGCGAAGACAGCAATCAAATTTGGGCACTTAAAAACTACTCTTTGATTCCTCAAATGATTGATATTGGCACAAATAAGGCTGGGTTAGTTCGAAACACTGAGCAAACTCAATTTCGAATTTACTTAGGCGATCCAAACGAGACAAAATCAGTTGATGTCATATCAAGAAATTTTACAAGTCCACGCGACTATGAGGATATCAGAATTAACTTAACTGGCCGAGTTGAAGTGTTAAACAGCCAAAAAAAATCAAGCTATGTCGTTCCTATTAAAATTAAAATTCCTGATGAGCCTGAAATCACTGTTAAAACTAAAATCAGGCCCGGCTATTCAACATTTTTCGAGCTCGACTATTCTCAAAAAAAATAGATCTCAAATTTCAAATAACTATTACTGAGCAATTGTACAATCAATATCTATAATTTCTTCTCTACTCCAGAGAGATAATTTAATATGATTTTCTGGTTGGACAATAGTCCCCTCAGAATAAATACGCGTTTCTTGATTAACGATAAACGCTTCTAAAATATACACATTATTTTCTTTTTGCGTAATATAAGCAGTGAAGTTTGGTTCGCGCCCAATAAGTACTTTTTCATTTTTCTCAGGAGTAACTTGGTTCATAAAAACAAGCTCTGAATTCACATCAGCTGAGCAAACAAGATCTTTAGCAAAAACTTGCGTACTCATAAATGTTGATACTGCAGTCAATATTATTAAAATATTTTTCATAAATAATTCCTTTTATTTATTTGGTTCTTGGAATATCAGAAACCATTTTCTTTAATGCTTCAATAGCTTTTTGGTTTTCTAGAGCTTGTCCGACGGTCATTCTTAAATACGTCGGAAATCCATAATTACCAACAGGTCTTAAAATAATGCCCTGTCTCAGCAAATACTGAAAACACTTTTCAGCATCTCTTAAAGTATCAAATAAAATAAAGTTAGCTTCTGATTTAAAATACGGAAGTCCCAAAGCTCCAAGCTCTTTGTAAAAATAATCCAAACCTTCCCAGACTATTTTTTGCGAAGCTTTGACATAGTCTGCATCATCAAGCGCTGCACATCCTGCAACTTGAGCTAACTCATTAACGTTAAACGGGTTACGGACTCGATTATAGTACTCTAAAACATACTCTGGAGCTAACATAGCTCCAAGTCTTAAACCAGCTAAACCATAGACTTTAGAAAATGTTTTAAGCACAATGATGTTTGAGTATTTATTATAAAACTTAACTGCTTCTTTGAACTTTGGATCCCGCACATATTCAGTGTAAGCTTCGTCGAATATAAGTAAAACATCATCACGATTACCTAAACGAGTTAAAAATTCTTCTAGCTCATCTCCACCAATACATGTTCCTGTTGGATTATTTGGGTTAGGTATAAAAATAAGCTGTATCTTAGCTGTCGGATTACGAAAATAGTCGTCAGCTATAGCTTTTAAATCAATCGTTAGATCTGACTTTAACGGCACAGTTCTGACTTTAACACGAGCAGCTTGTGCGCAAACTTTGTATGCAACAAAAGCTGCCTCTGATGTCAAAATTGCATCTCCAGGTTCACAAAATATTCTTATAAGTAAATCAATAAGCTCATTGGAACCGTTACCTATCCCTATTTGACTAACTGGAACTGACCATTTTTCAGATATTTTTTGCACAAGATCGTAACAAGATGGATCTGGGTAACGATGTTGATTCTCTAAAGCTGTTTGAATGGCTTTAATCGCCTTTGGACTAGGTCCTAACGGATTTTCATTACTCGCAAGTTTATAGACCTCTTTTAAACCAAACTCTCGTTGAGTTTCAGAAATAGGCTTACCTGGTTTATACGGAACTAGATTTAATATTTCAGCTGACACTTTCATCGTTGACCCTCGGGATACCAATAAAATAATATAGATCAACTTATTATGTCCAATACCAGACTTGCAATATATTTAGGTGAATCTTACGCCGAATTAGAACTTCGCGCTATTAAAGATAAAAACTCTGCAAAGAAAACTAACACTTCTCTTTTCAAAAAAGCGTTTTTCTTACCACAAACATCCCTGAAAGCTATGTTAGCACAGGTTAAACAATCTTTACCTGAGAATAGCTCTATTGATCAGGTTTTTGTCGTCACTAAATATTTGGACCGATTGAAATCATTTCGCCTTGGCGGCAGTGTTGTTCAGGTACTGAATGAAAATTATGAAAACAATTACGTTTTTCAAAATTCGTCTTGCTTGTCTCTAGCAGCAAGCGCACTGATTATTCCTTTAACTCGCCGGTTTGATAAAAATGACTTACAAAAAGAACTCGATCGCATCCGTAAAGTAAATCCAGAAGCTAAAAAAGTAGTTCTAAGTCTAAATGATTTCAGCCAGGCACAGATTACAACCGTAGAAGATTTTTTTAAAGCAAATGAATTTACAGTTTTTATTAATAAATATCCCAACTCAACTGATAAATTGCGTCGATGTTTAATTAATGCTGGAGCAGAAGGAACTAAAGAGGAAATTTTATCTGAAATTAAAGAAATTGCTCCGTCATCTCAAATACACATATGGGTTAACAAACAGTTTACACCAGTATTTGAAAATATTGACTTGTTTTTTAGCGCGGATAATTTTTTAAATCATGCTCTTACTCTAAACCAAAAAGACATACTTATACATACTGATCTTGAACGCTGGATTATTATGAAAAACGAATACCAACAAACTTGGCACTCGCCATGGGGCGATGTTGAGTATCCACATATCGTCACTCATCCAATTGGCATTCATCCATTTTCAGAAGTATTAATTAATGGTTCTGGACATTTAAGTTTTTCAACTGTGCCAGTCGCTATCGAACCAGGTCCTATGCTGGCTGGCCGATCTGTCAAACCACTCATTGTGGACGCTTTTTTCGATGTTATCAGTCAAGATAAAACAATGACTCAAATGTTTACCCAACTTGTTCAATCAAACATCAGTCAAAAAATTACATCTCAATTTAAAGTATTAGAAAAAGGCCAAGCTCATTATGACGAGCCACTGAACCTTGATATCATACAAGATTTTATCATCAATAAACTTGGCTATGATATTCTTTTATTCAAACTGAAAGAGGAAGAGCTTGAATGGACTGGCCATTTAAATATTTTATTTGAACGCTTAAATGGAACTCCTCAAAATTTTTCATGGACCGAAGAAATTTTTCAAAGGCTAAATGACCATGTTTAATAATAAAAATTTACAACTTGCTTCTTTCGGCCACCTTGATTTCTATTATTTTCAAAGTTTTTTGCAAAATTTTGAAAATGCATCTCTTGTTAACTTAAACGGTGATTTGCTTTACTCAAAAGATACATCGTTCGAACCGACAACAACTAGTCGACTTGTCGTTTACCAAATTGTAAAAAAATATCTTCAACTTAATCCTGGTGATATTTTTATTACGAACGATCCGGAAAATGGTGGATTCAACCATCAAAAAATATTTTTCATATCGTGTTTAACGTCAAATTTATTTCTCATTTGGTGTCACAATTTTGGTGAAGTTAATTTTAAAATTCCTTTGTCTCCACTACTTGAATCACACGCAAAAAACAAAATGCTCTGGACCGCTCTTATTGATGCACAACCAGAACGTATTAAATTCAATGAATTCTTTGAAACTCAGATTTTAATTTATAATAGTTGTTTTCGTGCCACGCCTTTTTTGACTTTTTTAAGCGAGCCTGATTTTCAAAATATTTGGTTTAGCACTTGCAAGGCCGAATACGATCGTCAATATGACTTGAAAGCATTTGGTCATAGCGAAATCAGTATTAAATTTTTTGATAAATTAATCAAAACCCAATTAACTATTGAAGAAAAGCAGAATCAAAAATCAATACTGTTAGATTTTTCGAACACTCAATTAGCAACCCATGAAAGCGTTGCTTCGCATATTATTGAAAGTGTTCTGATTCAAGAGATTGTTCATTTTTACAATCTCGGTTTGTTTTTATCTCAGCCTGTACTCAATCAAATCAAGCTGATTTTACCGCCGAAATCCATTATCTCAAAAGCGCATCCAACTGGCTTATATAATTTTGAATTTCAAGCTTTTTTTAAACAAGCTATTCATCATTTATTCAGCGCTCTCAATAGTTCAAAAAAGGTTGAGCCTAAGTTTAGTTTAAAAAATGAAGCCATTTTGTATTTTAGTGATTTTAAGAAAATTGGATTTTTTCTAGATAAGAACATTATGGTTCAAGATTTATCAGATCATTTTATAGTTCTTAAACAAAGACAATCTGAAAATATATTTTTTGGTCAGTATAAACTTATTTCAGACAAAACAGCAGTCATTTTACGTCTGTTAAATCAACCAGGCCAACACCGTCACTTTCAAATTAACGGTCAGCCTTTAAACTCAGGCGATCATCTTTTAAAAAAAGATGATGTCATTGAGTTTGAATGGCAAATATAACGGTTAAATTGTTACTTGTGCTCCGGATAATTTGAGATCATGAATAATTTGTTGAATGTGTTCGTGCGATGTTGTTTCTATGACAAAATCAATACGAGTTTCTTTCAAACTTAAACCATGTCTAAGTCGATCATGATGTACTTCTAAGATGTTGGCTCTACGATCAGCTAAAATTTGTGTTAACCGACTTAAACTGCCTGGGATATCTGCCACGACAACCGATAACTCACACAAACGACCGCGTTGAATTTGTCCACGAGTGATAATGGATGAAACAATATTCAAATCAATATTACCACCACAGACAAGTAAAACGTTTTTTCGTCCGAGTTTGATTTTTTTAGATAAAGCTGCTGCCAGAGCAACGGCTCCAGAACCCTCAGCTACGGTTTTAGCTCTTTCTAACAAAAACACAATTGCTTCTGCTATTTCGCCTTCTGTAACAGTTGCGACCTCATCGACGTATTTCGAAATGAATGAATCAAACATATCCTGGCTAGGAGTTTTAACAGCAATACCATCTGCCAATGTCGACACGGGCTGCATTAATGGTTCATATTTTTTTGTTTTAAACATTTGTACCATTGTGCTCACTAATTCTGTTTGCACACCAATAATGCGAATGCGTGGATTTAAACTTTTTAAAGCTATAGCGATACCGCTAATTAAGCCACCACCACCTATAGGTACGACTACAGTATCTAAATCTTTGATTTGCTCTATAAGTTCTAGCCCTATGGTTCCCTGACCAGCAATAACTTTGGCGTCTTCAAATGGATGAACAAAAACATAACCTTTTTCTTGAGCCAATTTAAAAGCGAACTCTTTAGCTTCATCAAACATTGAACCATGTAAAATGACTTCTGCTCCGTATGATTTAGTTGCTTGTATTTTTGCAATAGGAGCATTCTCTGGCATGATGATAACTGACTTAACTCCGTTCATTGTCGAACTTAAGGCAACACCTTGGGCGTGATTTCCTGCTGAACAAGCTATCACTCCACGTTTTTTTTCAGCATCAGATAAACTAATAATTTTATTTGTAGCTCCACGGATTTTAAAACTGCCTGTACGTTGGGTGTTTTCGAGTTTTAAATAAATCTCAGCCCCGAGCAAATCAGTAGCTGATTTTGAAAAATCGCAAATCGTTGTATTGATAAATTTATGTATTTGAGAACGAGCATCTTGAATGTCTTGTAAAGTCACTATCATGACTACCAATATACAGTAAGACCCCAAATTGGTGGATAATTACTTTCGCTGGCTAGCCTTGTTATTTTATAAGAGCTTGCTTTTTTAGCTGGGTGCTCAGGACCTTCGTCTGAAAGACCGAGTGCTTTTCGCTCATCAAAAAAAACAAATGGCGCAAAAGCTTTCTGACAGACACCACATCGATCAACCAAATGAAAAGACTCTTCGTTTACAGTACCACACATGTGACAACGTCTAAAATGAATGTGCTCTGTAGCCTGAGTTAAATCATCAATTTTATCTTTTAGTTTTGGCATATGACCTCTAGTTTAAATGATATTTTTAACAGAGCAAAAGCATGGCCAAGCATTTTCTTTTATTAGGATATTCTAAATGAGATTTAAATCTTTCTGTGTTGTAAATACATGAATAGTGACTTGACGCAAAACCATGAATTGTAACTAAATATCAATCTGAGACTGTTTTTTCTTCACAAGAGAATCAGAAAAAACCATAATGCAGAGGACATGTCATCAACTCAGAACAACCACTTACTCAGTCTTAAAATAGCTCAGAATTCATCTGACTTATCGCAAGCGTTAGAACATTTTTACAACGAAACATCACATCTGGTTTACCGTTATTGCCGAAAAAAAAACATCAGCCCAGCAGACTCAGATGATATTGTCCAAATCGTCTATACTCAAATTTACAAAAAAAGAACCCTCTATAACGAAGCTCACTCACCACTGGCCTGGCTTTACATAGTGACTCGTTCTGAAACAAAAGACTATTTAAAGAAACAAGCCATTTACTCGGGATATGTTAGTGATTACAAAGAGTTTACGCATTTGTCACAAGCATTCCCCGGCAGTCCTATTAACTATCAAGAAGAGCTTTATTCAGATGTACAGGCAAATCTTGATCAACGCCTAAATGAAACCGAAAAATCTGTCATCGAAAAGCGTTACTTAGAAGAAAAAAGTTTTGAGGAAATCAGTCGAGAGTTGAATTTGTCTCTAGTCAACTTAAGACAAATTGTATCGCGCTCATTAAAAAAGTTAAAGAAATAGAAGGCAGTTATGATGGATCAATTTCAAAATAAAAAACAAATTTTTAATAAAATTAAATCTGATTTGTTTCCAGCAGTCACTTTTCAAAAAATAAGCTTCAAAATTCTAAGTTTACATTTGGTTGCTTGCCTATTTGTTTTATCAATTTGTCCACAATTCGGGTTCGGCGTTTTTAAAAATGGACACTATGGCTTAACAACATTGTTTATGTCTGTGTCTCATGAGTTTTGCATGTTTGCTTGTGGCGTTTTGTTGACAACTACAAGTTTAACTCTGATCTGGTCACAATTAAAAATGACCGAGAAAGAATGGATTTTAAACCATTCACTTGCATCAAACAGCTTGTTGCTTTTAGTTACTTCAAGCTTTTTCTGGATGTTCTCACCAGATATCATTTTAATTGATTTTTGCATTTGGTTAGCAGGATCAATTTTAATCACAGTAACAGCTAACGAGTTATTACCTGCTGAAAACTAAATTCCACATATTTGAGAAAAACTAGAGACCTCTAAAGAAGCACCACCAATAAGAAAACCATCGACATGTGGAATTTGCAGAAGTTCTTTCGAGTTATCTGGTTTTACACTGCCACCATAAAGAAGTTGAAAATTTTTAAATCCTAACTCATTCATTTTAACAAATAACTTTCTATGAATATCAGCAACTTGCTCAACTGTTGCCACTTGCCCTGTTCCAATCGCCCACACGGGTTCGTAAGCAACAACAAACCGTGTATCACGATTAACTTCTGCCAATGCAGATTCTAGCTGATCAAAGCAAATCTTTTCAGTTTGCCCGTTTTGTCTCTCATTTAATGATTCGCCAATACAATAAACAGGAGTTAAACCCAACTTTTGTGTGAGTTTTATTTTTTTATTAAGATCGTTTGCGTTTTCATTAAAATACTGTCGACGCTCACTGTGACCTAATAAAACCAGCTGGCAACCAAATTGAGCAGCTAATTCAGCTGAGTTTTCACCAGTGAATGCACCCTTAGTTTCAAAATGAATATTTTGAGGACCTGTTAATACCCCTGAACCTTTAACCGTTTGTGATACAAGTCCAAGTGAAAAATTTTGTGGAAATATAAATATTTCTGATTGCTCTGAAAACGTTGGATTAATTTTTTTAATTAATTCTTCGCAAAAAGATTTAGATTCAAGTGGTGTTTTGTTTAATTTCCAGTTGGCAGCAAATATTTTTTTCATAGAAAATCAATTTATCATGAAATAAAAAGACTTTCTATTCAAAAACTATTTACAAATGTCTTCAGGATACGAATCGAATACTTTGACTGACACTATGCCTGGGTTGTTACCAGAAAAGTCTTCTGTATAGATTTGAAGAAATTCAGCAGGTTTGGCACTTTTAGTGATTTTTTTGATAATTTTAAACTGCGTTAAAGCTTCTGTTTCAATTTCGCCGTCTTCATTTTGCTTTGATTCAGCATAAGTCTCAACTTCAGACCAATTTTTAAATATACATTTCTTATTAACGAAATCGACAATAGCTTCTTTGGCTTCATTCGTGAGTTTAGAGTTTTTTTGAAATCGAATGTACGCGATTGCCTGAGCAAAATGTGAAAACAAACTCAGACATACCAACAATAATAATGCTCTCATGCTCTATAACCCCACCTGCTATTTAGATGGAGTTATATTCAAAAAAAAAATAAAAAGTAAGTTAATTTTCGGTTAACCTTTTAATTCAACTCAAACCTATGAGTTTTTACATGACCTCTGACTGTTTACGAGCTCTTAGAACTTCTAAACCAGGTAATTTCTCACCCTGTAAGTACTCTAAACTCGCACCACCACCAGTTGAAATATGGCTCATTTTTTCAGCAAAACCAGAAGCTTCCGCTGCCGCTGCCGAATCTCCGCCACCCACGATTTTTAAACCTGGGTTATTGGCTAAAGCCTCAGCAACTGCAAAAGTTCCTTTAGCGAATGCTGGGGTTTCAAAAACTCCCATTGGGCCATTCCAGAAAATAGTCGACGCTTTTTCTAAACAAGCACGATAATTTTTAATTGTTTGCGGACCGATATCCAAAGCTAACATATCGTCATCTATAGATGAGCTTAGTGTAATCTTAATGTTTTCAGTGTCACCAAAAGCCTTAGTCGTAACGTGATCAACTGGTAATAATAGCGTCTTACCACGAGCTTCCATACGCTGAATCATTTCTTTGGCGTATTTAACTTTTTCCTCTTCAACGAGAGATTTGCCAACTGACACACCTTGCGCTTTTAAAAATGTGTAGGCCATCGCTCCGCCAATCACAAAACCATCAACAATATCGATGAGTTTTTCAATGACTGGAATTTTATCAGAAACTTTTGCTCCACCTAAAACTGCGATGTACGGCTTTTTAGGTTTTTCAAACAAACCATCTAACATCTTGATTTCTTTTTCGATCAAAAAACCAATACCTTTTTTTTGCATTAATTCAGGAAAAGCATGGATACTCGCATGCGCTCTGTGTGAGGCTCCGAATGCATCATTGATGTAAATGTCTGTGTATGATGCCCACTGCTGAGCTAAATCGACTTTATTTTCAGTTTCACCTTCGTCGAATCGCAAGTTCTCTAAACATACGATTTGATTTTTCATGGCTCCAGATAGAAAGTGTTTCACGCCTTCAGAACTTGGTTCATCCATTAAGACAACTTCAAGATTTAAAATTTCACCTAAACGTTTTGCAACAGGCTCCATCGAATATTGCTTATCTTTAGCTGATTTAGGGCGACCCAAATGCGAAGCAATAACAAGTTTAGCACCTTTTTCCAAAGCATAACGAATTGTTGGAAGTGTTGCTGTAATTCTAGTTTCGTCTGTGATTTTACCGTTCTCTAGCGGAACATTTAAATCAAGACGTAAAAAAACAGATTTACCCGCTAACTCGAAATCACGAATTGTTTTTATACCTTTAAGACCTTGTGAATTCATTAGCGACCTGCACCCATGTAAATAGCCATATCAACCATACGATTTGAAAAACCAGTTTCATTATCATACCAAGAAAGCACTTTAGCCGTACGACCTGCAACAACCATTGTTGTTTTAGCATCAACGATTGATGAGTGTGGGTTACCGTTGAAATCAACACTCACTAATTCATGCTCTTCCACAGCTAAAACACCTTTAAGATCAGCGCTTGCGGCTTTTTTCAAAGCTGCATTAATTTCTTGAGCAGTTAAATCTTTTTTTGCATTAAATGTAAAATCAACCAAACTCACATTTGGAGTTGGAACACGCACTGACAAACCATCAATTTTACCTTTTAACTCTGGCAAAACTAAACCAACAGCTTTAGCAGCACCAGTTGTTGTTGGAATCATTGACACAGCTGCTGATCTTGCGCGACGCATGTCTTTATGTGACGAATCCAAAATACGTTGATCATTCGTGTACGAGTGAATAGTCATCATTGTTCCTGATTCAATTCCAAATGAATCGTTTAAAACTTTTGCCAGAGGAGCTAAACAATTTGTCGTGCATGAAGCATTAGACAAAAAGTTATGTTGATTCGCATCGTATTGTTTGTGGTTGATACCATAAACAACTGTCAAATCAACACCATCAGCAGGAGCTGAAATCATAACTTTTTTTGCACCCGCAGTTAAATGCTTTTGATAATCATCTTTACCTTTAAGAGCGCCAGTGCACTCCATAACAAGGTCAACGCCCCATTGTTTCCATGGAATTTGTGCTGGATCTTTTGTTTTTGAAACTGGAATTTTTTTGCCATTGACGATAATATTTTCGCCATCATGAGAAACATCTGCATTAAAAATACCGTGAGCCGAGTCGTATTTTAATAAATGAACAAGTCCATCTAAACTATCTAATGAATTAATTCCTGCAATGTCTAACTTATCGAAAGCAGCTCTAAAAAATACTCTTCCGATACGACCAAAACCATTAATACCAACTTTCATTTTTGCCATTTTAATTCTCCTTATTAATTAATAATTTTTTTAAATAATTTAAAAGCATTTGCATTTGTATGCTCAGCTAATTTCTCAATACTTATCATTTTTAAATCAGCCACCACTTTAGCTGTATGAACTACATAAGCTGAAGTATTCGATTTACCTCTCATTGGTACTGGCGCTAAAAAAGGCGCATCAGTTTCAACATGAATGCGATCGAGTGGAATAATATTTTTAACGATATTTCGCAAACTGTCTGCGTTTTTAAACGTGACTACACCAGAAATTGAAATATTAAAACCTAAGTCTAAGCTTTGTCTAGCCAGCCACTCAGTTCCTGTAAAACAATGAATTAAACCAGTCACTTGACCTTTAAACTCTTTGAGAATTTCGATAGTGTCTTCTTCTGCATCCCGAGTGTGTATTTCAACAGGTAAATTCATCTCTTTAGCTATTTGTAATTGCTCACGAAATGCTTGTTTTTGTTCGTCACGCGGAGATTGATCGTAATAATAATCAAGACCAATTTCACCAACGGCAACAACTTCTTTACGAGTCGCATTTTGACGTATAAAAGCACCAACTTCAGAAGTATATTTGACACCTTCGTGAGGATGTACTCCTAAAGTACAATAAACTTTTGGATAATACTTTTCAGAAAGATCTAAAACTGTTTGCAGATCTTCTGGTTCAGTTCCGATCGTTATAATGCGTTTTACATTCTGATCCAGTGCTTTTTGTAAAGCAAATTCAGATCCACCCTCTAAGCGATCTAAGTGGCAGTGAACATCAATCCATTCACAATGAGGATAAAGAACCTGATTAGTCTCGAGCATATTGCACCCATAATGATTCAAAAAATAATGTTAAATCTAATTTATCTGTTTCTTTTTCAGAACGTAAAAGTTGTGTGACAAATTTTTGCAAACGCTCAGTCGCAATAAAATCAAACTTTCTGTAATCAGATTTAAAATCTGAATTGATGACATAGTCGATTTGACCAGCTTTAACGTATAACAAATCACGAGTGAATTGCACCCAGTCTTGTACAATCTTGAATGCCGTAGCTCGGTCTTTGGCAAATTCTTTGATAACGCCTGATAATAAAAAATTACGATCTGTCCAAAAAGATTCAAAAAAACGTAAATGCTCTTGGCGATTCAAAACTAAATCATCTTGAGAGAGTTCTTTTAAACGACTCACAGAACCACGCGCAGCTTTGTAAACCCAGTGAGGACACCCTGGTTCAATAGCTTTAAGTTGATCTGTTGACATCAAATGAAATGGAATAACTTGCGACCTTGAACGAATTGTTGGCATTAATAAGCGAACATCTAAAGTAATCAAAATAAAAAAGACGCGTTCAAAAGGCTCTTCAAGAGTTTTCAATAATGAATTCGCAGCTTGTGGATTTAAAGCTTGAGCTTGATCAATAATAATAATGCGATTTTGCCCCTCATGTGAAAGCGACAAAAAATCAAGAACATCACGAATTTGATCAATCTTAATTTGTGAAGACTGCTGTGGAGAAACAACTCTAATACTTTCAGATTGGCCGTGACTTGCGCGCAAACACGATCCACAACGCCCGCAAGCTTGCAACTGTGGTTTTAAAATATTTTCTTCACAAACCAAGCTCTGAGCTAACGCTTTGGCAAGTTGCATTTTGCCTACACCCTCAGGACCTGAAAAAATCATCGCATGAGGCAAACTTTTTTTTTGCAATGCTAAAGATAAAATATCTTTCTGATGATCATGCCCAACAACCCCATCAACTAAGATAGCCATTTTAAACCTCTGATGTGTGTCATTAACACTTCAAATAATTCATCAGGTGTTTGAGCAGCATCAAGAACTAACCACTCTTTTGGATTTAAATGTGCTTGATTTAAAAAACCTTGTCTGACTTTTTCATGAAAAGAATCAGCTTCAGATTCAATTCGATCCGAAGTAGACCCCGTTGATTGTTCGCGATGAGCTCTTCGTTTTTTAGACTCGTTAACAGATAAATCGAGTAAAACTGTTAAATGAGGTTTAAGTGAATCAGTTGCGAATTGATTCAACCAATTTACTTGCTCAACAGATATACCACGGCCGCCGCCCTGAAACGCCACCGAACTCGCCGTAAAACGATCACAAAGAACCCATTTTTTTTGTTCAAGAGCTGGTTTAATCACGAGATCCACATGCTGAGCACGACTTGCTTGATATAGAAGCAATTCAGTTCGAGATGTCGGCGGATTTTGCTGCTTTTTAAGAATGATCTCTCTGATCTCGTCACCGACACTTGTACCGCCGGGCTCACGAGTTGTTATATACGATTGATTCTTTTGATTTAAATAATACTCGAGCTTTCGCATCAGCGAAGACTTTCCAGACCCATCTAAACCTTCAAAGACCACAAAAAACATGACTAATGGTATGACCTAAACTCATGAATTTGTCAGGATTTACTCATATTTGCGCATCGCGATAATTCATCACTTGCGTGACGAAAATACATTGTTTCGATAGTTTATGAACTTTGAATTGTATTAAGGAGCACTCATGATCACTTTTATCGCTACTATTCACATCATTTCTTGCGTTGTTTTAATTGGTTTAGTTCTTGTTCAAGATTCTAAAGGCGGTGGAGTTTTCACTTCACAAACATCATCAAACTCGGTTTTAGGGGCAACTGGAGCAACTACATTAGCTTCGACTTTAACTAAAATTTTCTCTGCGATTGTTGGCGTAAGCTGTATCGTATTGGCAATGATGTCTGCTAAAACACAAAAATCAGTTGTTGATTCAGCTGTTTTACCAACAACTCCAGTTAATGCAGCTGCAGCTGTTTCTGCAAGCGCAACAGCAACACCATCAAATGCAGCAGCAACTACAACAGAAGCAGCTTCATCATCAACAACAACTCAGTAATCCCTAACAGGACATGAAAAATAGAGTCGTCGTTGGACTCATCACTGCTGGATTACTTCTTATATTAGCCTCTATCTTTGTACCAAGTAGAGGCCTTGATTTATTTAACTCAAATTCAATTGCTAAAATCACTGAAATAACAACCGAATCACCCAATGGGGTGTTAACTCATGGACTAGATCAATACGACGAAGTTCCTGCCAAACTCGGCATGAATCTACGCCATTTGGATATTGTTAAAACAACAGCACTCTCTGAAGCCGTTGTTCTTTTCACAAGAATCGAAGGCGAAATTCGTTTACAAGAGAATTCTGAAGTATTGATCGAGCAACTTGAAGATAAAAATATTTTAGTTACTGTTCGCATGGGCGATATCTTAATCGAAAACTTTGGCAAAGGCCCGTCATTTTGGATTCGCAAAGACGGCAGACAAATGACAGCAATGGATTATGCACTATCAAACGAGAAAAACTCTGAAGTGTTACGCCAAAAAGGTCAAAAAATTACGATCGATAACAATGTTTTACAACAATCTAAAATTGAAGAAATTTTAAACTCTAAAAAATCAGATTTTTTTAGATGCTACGGCCAACTTATCCAAAAAACAGAACAGGCCCATGGACAAGTTTTGATTTCTTTTGAAATCAGCACTTTCGGTAAAGTCACAAAAGTCGAAATCAATCGTTCTGATATTACTGATCCATCTTTTAAATCTTGTCTATCTGAAGTTGTTTCAAGAACACAATTTCCTAAATTCTCAGGGCAAGCTATAACGACAGTTTTTCCGTTGAAATTCGACTAAAAATTAAAATAAATCTCTTAAATATTCTGTTTCTTTCGGAACCCAAGGCTCAAATAAACCTTCAAGTTGATAAACATGGCCATTTTCGACAATTTTTTCTTTAAGTGGCGCCGATTTTGAAGTCCACGATAACGAAATAATTTTACGTTCAATCAAGAAATTTTTGATCATCTCAAATGACGATAATCCCAATATTCGCCTGCGAATAAGATCTTCAAAACTTTTGATCATTTGAGCCACCGAATAATCATACTTAGTTACGAGCGACTCGATCACAACACCCAAATCCTCTAGTGACAATCGTTGATCCTGAACAAGATCAAGCGCCACCTGAAAAGCATCATACGTCGCTAAAGTTCTGCGACCAAACTTATGATAATATTCAGGATCAGTGTCTGTTGCTAAATTAATATAAATTTTTTCGACAGGGTCTTGAATCGGCACTAAAGATTGTAATTTTAAAATTTCTTCGACTTGAACTTTGGTAATTCCTAACTGTTCAAGTAATTTCTCTAGCTGTATTGGAGTATGTCGTCTTGCACAGACATCTGAAAATAAATTATATATAATCGCATCGGACTCAGAATCATCACCAAAACAAATGATTCGTGTCTCTGGTCCTAAATGACATCGCAACTGCATAAGGGCTTGCAATTTATAGCCTATTTGCTTTTTCAAAAATAGAAAACGCGTTGGCGTCAGGTTTTTAAGATTGTCTTTATAAAACATCCCCAGTGGCGAAATACCATCAATAATAAATTTTTCATAAATTTTGGACTCCATTTGCGGAGGCGATGCCGACACAAAAAACAAGGGAAACTCTGGCTCTGAAAAATGCTTTTTTCGAGTTTCAGCAATACTTTTAAGCAATTCTGATGTTCCTGGAACATTTTTTTTAGTCAAAGACTTTTCAAATATAGTTCGAAATAGACCCTTTAAAGAATCGATTGAAGTATCTAAGTACGTTTTATCGAGATCCCAAACATAAACCTCAGAATATTGCGAAAAATCATAGCCGTCTTTGTAATTAAAGTAGACGACATCTAAATTCACTTCTGATGAGTTTTTCCAATCTTGCATGCATTTATTATCCTACTCAAAGATCCGCTTATTGCCAAAAGAAAGAAAATGATTTAGCACCATGACATGAAAGTTCTTTTTTCGATGTCTATTCTGGTACTTTTAACTTTGCAGCAATTGAGTTGTGCAACCAAAAGCCAACAAGAAAATTCGTTTCAAGAAATCAGAAAAACATCTGATTCTAATATTTTAAGATCTTTTGGATTTAGACATAATAATCACAATTATAACTTTATTGTCAGACTAATCCCCTGCCCACACTTAGAAGGGTACATAGACGATCGTCTAGAATACTCGATTGAAGATGAAAATATAAATAAGTTAATTGAGATTTTTAACAATCAAAAACTCTCTGTAGATCAAAAAATTAACCACACTGTTGATTTTCTTGATACCGCAAAAAACTTAACGAAAATCTGCAAATCGAACTCAGTATTGAAAAGCAAATCAACTTTACAAAAAATTGATCAAGGTATTGGTGATGTTTTGGGTTTCGCTATTTATGGAACTATGTTTGTTGCCATCGCACCTATAGCCGTACCTGTTATTGCTGCTGACTCGTTCGCAGAAACTCAACTTAAAGCAAAGCTTGAAAAAATACAGCTTGGACAAACTTTTACAGAAATAAGTCTTATATTGAATTCATATTATGAAACGACTTCAGATAGTGACTATATCATTCAAAAATATGATCTAGGATCAACCGCTCTCGGTTCTGAAAAGCCTCGGCTTATATTTGTGTATCAAAAAAATATCTTAATTGCTTATGTTTGGGGTTATAATAAATGAATCATCAATCAAAAGAAAATTCAAATCTAAATCAGCTTATCCTACATAGTTCTGATGCAACAGTTAAAGAACAGCTTCACGCTTGGATTGAGGCTAAAAAAATTAAAGACTCTGATCTGGTTTTTACTCAACTTTTGCAAAATGACTTACAATGGAAGCTGTTTTTAAAAGCCTGTTTGATTATTATTGAGTTTCGTTTTTCTTACAGTGAATCTCTTAAGTATCTTGAGCTGATCACTGATCTGATTTTAATGGGTCATGACGAAGCTATTTTTGAATACAACTTTGATCAAAATAAATGGACAGCGCATTTACAGAACTTGCGTTACCCACAAACAAGTCAGCGCGATGATCATTTAAAAAATAGACTTGAGAAATTACCTTGGCCATATGGTTCTAAAACAAAATTTGAACGTCGCGGTGATCGTGCTGGTATTGAACTTAAAATGTTTATTACTTCAGAAGCAGACCTTATAAAAGCGATTTCAGCCCTTGAAAGAGTTAAGGAGCAAATCCGTGAATCCTAGCGCAAGCCTACTTCCTCAGTTTAATAAAATCTATATCGCTGAATGTTCTGTAAAGTCAGAAGTCGCTAATAGAGTTCGCGAACTATACCCTGCTGAAATTATTCAAATCGTTTCTAACGATTTTATCGATTCACAACGTGGGCCTATGAATGCGCAAGAGTTTAATGAATCTAAGAAAACGTTATTACTTACTGAATTTAAAGGACAATTTTTTAAACGTTGTCCAGGTGCCACTCAGAAAAAAACATTAACTTGTTGTAATTACCATGTTCTCAATTTAGGTAGTCAGTGCAATATGAATTGCAGTTATTGTTATTTACAAAGTTATTTAAATACTAAAATGTCTTTAATCTACACCAATATTGACCAAGCGCTTGGTGAACTCGAAAATATGATTAAAGAATTTCCGAACCATCCATTTCGTGTCGGTACAGGTGAAGTCATCGACTCATTGTCTTTGGATGAAATCACTTTATACTCACGAAAATTAATTCAGTTTTTTCAAAAATACCCTAAATGGGTTCTCGAATTTAAAACCAAATCAAATAAAGTCGACCAGTTTTTAGATTTACCTGGATCAGATAATATTGTTGTTAGTTGGTCGATCAATCCGGCATTTGTTATTAACCAAGAAGAACATGGCACAGCCAGATTACATGAGCGCATTGAAGCTGCAAAAAAATGCCGAGATCGTGGATACAAACTCGCATTTCACGTAGATCCAATGATTTATCATCCTGATTGGAAAAAGAATTACGGTGATCTAGTTGATTTGCTAGCAACTGAATTTACACCTGAGCAAGTTCAAATTATTTCAATTGGCACACTTAGATATCAACCTGAGCAACGACATATAATGAAAGAACGATTTGGCTTAAAATCACTGGTCACTTCTGCAGAAATGTTCCCTAGCGAAGGCAATAAACTCAGATACGACGCAACTTTGCGGGGTGAAATGCTACAGTTTGTTTACAAAAGATTTAAAAACCATAATGAGAAATGGAATGCCTTTTTCTGTATGGAAACGCCTGAAACATGGATCAGTGCTCTTGAAAAAGTGCCTATGCAAATAGGCGAACTCAAAGAATTTTTCAAACCGCTGCCCCAAGTATAGATCGTGTTTAAAAGTGAATCACTTTATTAAGTAAAGTGTCTCATTTTGATCGATATATTTTAAGCTTGTTCTCTAATTTTTGTTCGCATAGATCCCGAGAAGTACTTGGGAAAGTTACATGTGGCATAATACAAAAAAGAATTTAAAAATTAACAATTCAGACTCAACGAGCAAAGTAGTAGATTTTGACTTAGAAAAAATTGCCAAAATTGGTGGCTGGTTCCATGAGTTTAGTACAGATAACTTTGAGTGGACTGATGGACACTATGATTTATTTGAACTTTCTAAAGAACTTCCAAAAGAAAAACTTTTCACTGAGTATCAAGCTAAAATTCATCCGGATGATATTAAGCAATTAGAATACTTATTTAATCGCGCTAAAACTTATGGTGAGGGTTACGTCTATAGTCACCGCGTTTTTTTTGATGGCGGTAAAAGAATTAAATATGTCAAAGATGTTGCGATTGTTAACAAAGACTCAAATGGTCACCCGATCAGTATGGTCGGCACCTGTCAAGATGTATCAGACACTGTTCCTATACAAGAACAAAGCCAATTTGTTTTACAATCTTTTGGTATAGGCTTATGGCAATTCGACTTTGTTAAAAAAGTTTTAGTTTGGGATGAGTCTACTTATAAACTATACGGTTTGAAATCTTCAGACTTTACGAGTGCATTAGAGGCTTGGAAAACAATAGTTTCAGATGAAGCTTTTCAGAAAGCACAAGATGAAGTTTTTAAATCAATTGCATCTGATAAAGAGTATTACTCAATGTTTATGACCAATCATACTGAGAATCCTAAACATATAGGTATACGTGGAACTACAATAAAAGATCAAAGCGGTAAAGCCATCAAAATGTATGGTATGAGTTGGGATAGAACTCAAGAAATTTTAATAGAAAAGAATTTAGAAATTGAAAGAGCTAAATCAATCCACAGCTCAAAACTTGCCTCACTAGGAGAAATGTCAGCCAGTGTAGCACATGAGATTAATAATCCCTTAGCGGTGATTTCAGCCACTTTGCAGCTTATTAAAAAATTCAAAGATGACCCCATTAAGTTTGATGCTAAAGTTGAAACATTAAAAAAATCAGTCGAACGTATATCTAAAATAGTTAATGGCTTAAGAAAATTTTCAAAAACGACAAATAAAACTCATTATAAAGAAGTTTTCGTAAAAGATGTACTTGATGAAGCTATCAACTTTGTTGATTATAAATTTAAAAAGCATGAGTTAAACTTTAAATACACAGCTACAGATAACTTCAAAATATACTGTGACCCCGTTGAGCTTGAACAAGTCATCATTAATTTAATCAACAATTCTGTTGATGCGATAAAAAACAACTCAGACAAATGGATTGAGCTTAAATGCTTTGTGCAAAATGAAATTAACACATTGCAAATTATAGATTCAGGCCATGGAATTTCAAAAACAGAAGAAGATAAAATATTTCAGCCATTTTATACAACTAAGCAACTAGGTGAAGGCACCGGTCTTGGATTATCAATCACCAAAGGCATTCTCGATCAGCATAAAGCTAAGATATTTATAAATCATGACCATGCTAATACCTGTTTTGAAATACATTTTCCGACTCTCATAGATGAGTCTGATTCTATTAAAAAAGCTAGCTAGTCTTTAAACCATATCTTTTATTTTAATATTTGATATCGGAAACTCGATCCAATCCTCGTTTTTAGGAAATCCTTTAGGTCTTTCTTCAGTCAATTTCTTATACTTTAAAAATGCTGTGAAACCACACATAAAGGCTTCAAAAGCATGATTGTTCTCAATCATACTCTTGAGATCTTGGTGATAAATAAAAGCAATGTTGTTCTCATTCAAAGAATGCAAGAATTGCGCACGAGATTCATCCCCACCAAAAGCAGCCCTATGATCTTTGATTTGTGATTTCATTAAATTTAAAGCTTTCCCCATTCGCCATAAGCTCAAATGCGATGACACTTCGATGACATCAAAGGGTATTCGTCTTTTAATAAATGCAGCTCGCGCCAAAAGAGGCGCACTATTAGCCCCCATAGCATGATGTAAATGAAAAACTTCCTCAAGCTCAGTTGCTAAGTACATTTCTATAGCTCTTTGAGTGTATGGGGTGAATAATTTTTTTGGACGCTTTTTCTTTAGACGATCTTCTTGGTGACGCCACATCCACTCGATATGCGGTTCGTGGCAACTTTCAAAACCTGGACATTTAATTTTGCAACGTAAACAATTTGGCAAATTCCATGGGACATCAAACGCTACGTACTTAAGTGTATCAGCGTTTTGTAAAATTAATTCATGAATTTTTAAGTCTGCTGATATTTTATCGTCCGACTTAATCTTTTCAAACAATCGCGATAAAAATATTTTTTTATTTTGAGGGTAATATTCTAATACTGCCAAACAGGCTTTATCAGATTTACCCCCAGCAAGTGATAACCCTACAAACCGAATGACTTGAGACTGAGAGGGCTCACGGGTCTTGCGTTCAGACACTGAAATTTTTCGTTTTCGCATGCTTGAATCACTTTCTGGCGATTTTTTGGTTCAACCCATACAAGGACACAACCTCCACCGCCGGCTCCACAAATTTTAACAGCCTCAGCCCCATTTGATAAGCCGATTTGGTGTAGTCTTTCAATTTCAGGACTGGTAAATGCAGGGGTTAACTGTATACGCGCATCATATTCTTGTCTAAATAGATTTGGAAGTTCATTCCATTTTTTTTGATCAATGACCTTTTTCATTTCGTCAGCTATGAGCTTAATTTTTTTAAGAGCTGAAATAACTTTTGGATCTTGGACAATAGCAGATTTTAAAACTTCAAAATTATTAAGACCACTATGATGACTACGTCCAGTGTAAACAAGCAAAAAGTTTTCATACAATGGAGATCCTTTTGGATCAAAAACCTGCTGCTCAATACCAAAAGTATTATAAGCTAGATAACTCATTCCGCCCGTAATAGCAGGATAATAATCCTGTGTGCCTGTTGGTGTATTCAATATTTCCGCTTCAATGTTATGCGCCCAGTGTACCATATCGTGAGTAGATGCAAAATGGTGACCCGTTAATTGCGCAAAGGCTTTCATAAGCGAAATCACTAAACTACTACTACCACCCAATCCACCACCTATGGGGCTTTCTGACTGAGTTGATAAAGCAAAACCTGACTCAATTGAGTCTTTATATTTTTGATGAAACTTTGAAATAACACTTTGATAAAGCTGTAACTTCGGATCTAGTGCCTGAAAAAAAGATTCATAATTTTCAAAAGTCCAAGTTTGTTTTAAATCATGTGACTGAATCTCTATAAGATGATTGCTATTTTTATTTAGAGTAACTTTTGTCCAGATATCAATGGCAACATTGACTGTCATTGCGCCACCAATAAAATTATACAGCGGCCATAAATCTAATGTTCCGCCAGCTAAGTCAACTCGTGTTGGTGATTGGATTGTGATCATAATATCTCCGCGACTACTTTTTCGATGTAAAGATTTTCTCTAGGGGCAATTCGTCAATAAATTTTTTATCGAAACCAAAAATTGCATCACTAGCTTGAGTTCTTGCTAAATAATACTCTGACTCTAAGCCATTAACTTTTTTCTTAACTAATGGTCCCCAATTAAATTGATATAACAACTGATCAGAAGCAGTCTTCAAAATAATCATGTCTTGCCCTTGAAAATCTTGAGCTTCTTTATCAGTTAAGAAGTGAGACATTTCAAAATTGTGAATTTTATCAAGCATTGTTGTCACAAATTTGGGATTAAAATCATATTCATTTTGATCCGAGTTAACTGCGCTTTTTAATTTCCAACTTTGTTTATCTTTTAAAAATTCGTACTGCTTCTTACCCTGCTTTAAAAATATAGATTCAACGGCATTTAAATCAAAAGCCATAATTGTTTTACGGTCACGTAAAGAATCCAAATTAATGTTACCGAATAATTCCCATCGAGAAAGATCAAGTTTCACTAAATATGTTGGCTTTTCTGTTAGTGCGTAAAGAACTTTATCTTTCTCATTTAAACTCACAGTAACTGACCATTTATCGGTAGCTGTTTCAAACTCAACCATGCAGTAATCTTTAAAAAAACCTTTTTCTTTTTTTTCAATTTCGGATGGTTCACCTTCAAAAATATAATCTTGTATAGTTGTTGTTGAAACACTGTTGATGATCTGATTTACTTTAGCCAGATCTAAAGCCATACCTTCGTGACCACTGGCTTGCCAACCTTTATCAACTTTGACTAAGGTAAACTTATCGCCTAATGATTTAATATTAATTTTAATAATATCTTTGGTGAGTCCACGATAGAGTTGCTTTTCTCGAAAAAAAACTAATTTTTCATTTATGAAGTTAAACCACAAGCTATTGACGATGAGTATTTTGTTTTCATTATCAACTCGTGCGTAGTAATTACCTTCAAAATTTTTCATACTACTTAAAATAATTTTCTGTGATTCACCAATATTATTTTTTAATATGACTTGCATTTGCGTTTGGTCGAGTCCGAATTCTGGCCACTTAATGTCAGAACCTTCTTTAGCAATTGATATTAGCTTATCTTCAGTAAACTTGGTCAAAAGCTCATTGATTCGATTGTTGTCAGCTAAATCTAAAACTGGCTCTTGAATTTTCCAACTGTTTGAATTTTTTTGAAAAACAAATCTTTGCTCTTTATTAATTATTTCAAAATAGTTAATCTGGTCTTTTTGCAGATAAACAATTTTCTTTTTTTTCTCTGACTCTTCTTTTTGCTGCTGTTCTTTAACAACTGTGTAGTAATACACTGATCCTGAAAAAACAACAACGATTGCAAACAAAATGAATGTCTTTAAAAACTTCATGTTTCTCCTGTTTTAAGCATGTCTTTGCTTGAGCCACAAACCTACACTTATAGCCAACAAAATTAATGGGACTGGAAATAATACACCAACTACAATAAACTTAAAAAACTGCTCAAACTCAGGCGGAGACATTTTAGATGCAGTAACATTGACTTCTTTAGGTGAAATTGAAATAAGATCTGCATCACCGGTCAAATAAGAAACTGCATTTAACGCCAAATCACGATTAACATTTTGAAAAATAACTGTATTGCTTAAAAAATCTGTATCTGAAAACAACACAGCTTTGAATGGCTTTGCTTCTTTGCTTAATTGACCTGTGATTTCTAAACCCAAATTATATGATGCCGGCTGACCTTCGTATTTTTCGCTATCAATATTTAACAAAGCCACAGAAGCTTTAGGTGTTTTCACAATCACATCAACTTTCACAAGCTCTGGCGTTGACAACAATTCAAAGGCATTAGGTTTAACAAATACTGATGTTTGATTTGTTGAAAATACTTTTGTAATCGAGCTTTGAGATGAGTAATCAACAGCAACTGTTGGCTGCCCAGAGTTAACAACTTGTCCCATTTGAGTATTTAAAATATTAAATATATATTTATTCTGCAGCCTTACTCCAAAACGATTAAGTAAGTCAGTCATATTGGCGTTATTCTTACTATCAAAAGTCAAAAATAAAGATCCGCCTCGGCTTAAGTAATTTTTGATTGATTCAATTTCAAACTTTTGAAACTGACCTTGAGGTCCTAAAATAACGACAACATCAGCATCTTGCGGAACTTGACTTGATTGAGCGAAATTCATTTTTTTAACTGAATATGAATTTTTACTCAGCATTTGAACAAAAGCATATGTGCCGAGTTCATTTTTCTCAGTTTCGAAATCTCTTTCTTGATGCCCCTCTATAATGTAAATATTTTTCTTTTTATCTCGGGTAACCTTGATAATGGCATTAGATACTTCTTGTTCATTAAATTTTTGTCCTTGCTGACCTAAAAATTGCGATTCAATACGGTTTTTTTGGCCATTATACTCAACAAAAGCCTCGCCCATACCTTTAGTAGCTCCGAAATCTTCTGTCATTTTAGGGCTTGAATTCATTTCTATAAATTCAACTTTAACCTTGTCAGAAAAATCTTGGTACATCTTAGACATTATCCCAAAGGCCTTTTTAGATAACTCAGAACCCTCTGCACCTTCTTTATAAAAAAAGTAGAGATGAATATTCTTATCTAAATGCGATATAATATTTTTGGTTTGTGCCGATAAAGTGTATTGAGAAGCTAAAGAGAAATCGAATGTTTTATTTTTCTTAACTGCTAAAAAATTTAATGCTGTTAAAAAAATAATTGAAACAACAACTAACATTCCGAAATTTAAACCATGTTTTGTCGTTTTCATTTGGAGTAAATTTACATAAAATGCGCGATCACGATATAAAGCTGCCACCAAGCAAGCTAGCGCAGGTACAAGAATGAACCACATAAATGGCATCCAGTATTGAATAGCAAAAAACAATCCACCCAAAGATAAAAATAAAATAATTGATGCACCAATCAGCAGTCGACTCTTAGCACTCATCAAGCTCTCCATCTCACAGACTCAATAACTCTTTCAGTCAAAAAACAAAAAATAAAAATTACACTTGCAAAAAAAACTAAACCATTAAGTTTAACAACTCCTTCGATCAAAGGTTGCAAATGTGCATTAAGCGAAACTTGATCAAATACAGCCTTAAAAATAGGTTGATCAATTAATTCAGTTAAACCGCCAATAAGCCATATCGATATGTTTAAAACGATACCCACAAAAAACGAAATCATCGCACTATCGGTCAAACTTGAAGCAAATAAATTCATAGCAGCATAAGAACAACCACATAAAAATATGCCTAACAAAGCCAGTAAGCTCGGAGCCAGTTCAAATTGATACATTCTTAATGAAATTAACATGTAAAATAAACTCACTAAAGCCAGACCAAAATTAACCACAACAAGTGATAAGTATTTACTGATAACAATTTGAGTAGAATTAATTGGCGATGTTAAAAGTAAATCAAAAGTTCTGTTTTTGCGTTCTTCTGAAATAAGCCTCATTGCGAGTGCAGGCACAACAAATATATAAATTAAATTCAGCAACGACAAATGATGAACGAAAACAACGTAATGAATGTTCTGCTGTTGCGAAGAACCACCAAGCATTGTGAGCATTGTATTAGCTAATGTTTGAGAAAAATTCCAAATCGATACTGCGTATGTAATGCCCATTAAGATAGTTGCTAAAAATGTTATAAAATAAAATAACGGACTTAAAAATAATGCTCGTAATTCTTTTTTGAAGACGACAACGACCGGCTTAATATGCTTCATACTTGAACATCCTTTTGTTCTCCGTACGTGAGTTTAAGAAACACATCCTCTAAATTTTCATTTTGTGGCGATAGCTCAACAAGTCCAGCTCCTGAATCAATAATGATTCTCGCAATATCATCAAGAGCGTTGTCTCGGGCTGAAAATTTCAATCGATAATAAGTTCCTGTGATTTTTTCGATATCAACGATAGATGGTAACTTTTGAAAACCATTCTCAAGTGCTTTACTTTCTTTAGTACGCACTGAAACTGTCATTGCACCTTGATTCAGTCGTTCTATTTTATCGATATCATCCTGAGCAACAATTCGCCCCTCATGAATAATAATAACTTTATTACACGTCGCTTGAACTTCTGATAAAATATGAGTTGATAGAATAATTGTGTGCTGGCCTCGCAACTCTTTGATTAACTCACGAACCTCAGCCACTTGTTTAGGATCTAATCCAACTGTTGGCTCATCTAAAATCAACACTTCAGGATTAGAAACCAAAGCCTGCGCTATACCCACACGCTGTTTGTAACCTTTCGAAAGGTTCTTTATAAGTCTATTTTTGACATCGACGAGTTGTGTTTTTTGCAAACTCTTAACAACAAAATCTGTTTTAAATTGAGGATCTACTTGTTTAAGGTCAAAAACAAAATTTAAGTAATCTTTGATTGTCATATCTAGATAAACAGGAGGAATCTCGGGTAAATAACCTATACGTTTTTTAACTTCGATTGGATGTTCAAAAACATCATAACCACAAATACGAGCCACTCCAGATGTTGGCGCCATAAAACCGGTTAATATCTTCATTGTTGTAGACTTGCCAGCCCCATTAGGACCCAGCAGGCCAACAACATCGCCTGTCGATATTTTAAAGTTCAAGTTTTGGATGGCTTTGCGTTCGCCATAATTTTTACATAAATCGATGACTTCAATCATTTGACAGCACTCCGTTGTTGTCAGCCGATATTTAATCAAATATTTATACGGTAATCAATAGCTCTCGAGGATTATGATAGGTAACTCTTCCTAATTTATCACCTTTGATAGGTCGCACAAATCTACATTCTGTTACAACAACCGCAAACTTGATGCCCGCAACCTCTTTTTTGTTTTTAAAAGACTCTCGAATCAACCATTGACTGGCTAAAGCCAACTGTGCATCAGAAACAGATTTATCACGATTTTTTTGTAGTATGGCATAAGCACTCGGATAATCTTTAAGATGTAACCACAAATCCCATGCTTTTGACTGCCTCAGCAATTTAACATTTTCCTGTGCTGATTTACCCATTAAGACATTCATTTGAGAATCATCAGAAAAAGCCATTTTGCGAAATTGAACATCTTTAATTTTACGCTCACCTTGACTGCGAACTTGTGCCGCACTCAGTTTTTCGAGATAGTTTTGAAATATTTTTTCACTGACATCTTTTAAAGACTCAATTTCAGCCATGAGTTGAGCCATTCGAACTTTACTGCCTTTGATCTTATTTTGAGCGGCTTTAGCCTTTTCAAAACAACGCTGAATATTATCAGATACTTTTTGATCAAACAAAACAAACTGGGTCCATTCAATTGGTAAATTTTTAAATCCATAAGTTTTTAAATAGTCGCCAATTTCACTCCAAGGAATTTGTGCAAGCTCATTATTTTGTTTTTGGATTTGATCAAGTGCTTTTTCTTTTTTTTGCAGATCTTTTTTGCGCTGTAAGACCCATTTTTCATATGGGCTTTTTTGAGTCTGAGTCGATTCAGAATTTGCATTTAACGTGCTCACGGCAGAAGTTTTAGAACGCCTTTGAAACCATTGTCTGAGCATATATGGAACAGATCGATTTTCAGACTCTTGATCGTTCATCTTTGAGGGATCATCGATTACAGCAACTAATTCTTTCTCTTTATCCCAGCTGATTTTTTTGTCTTGAGCCATCGCAATTAAATTAGGCTGTTTGGGAATAAGTCTGACCTCTAATTCAAGCTTGACGTCAGGCAAGCCAAAATCAAAAATGGCCACACGTCCATAATTTTCTTTTAAATTTATTTTTTTTAAATGTGTATTCTTAAAATGAGAATTTAAAAACAAAGCCAGTGGCTTTGTTTTTTTAGTCTTAATCCATGGATTAACGTCGTAAAGTCCAATAAACGGAAACAACGGATCCAAATCAAAGACTAGCCACACTGTCTTAGGTTGGCGCACAAAACGATAAAATCCAAGAGCAAGCCCATCCTCTGTCGAGAAAACCTCTTGTAGTTGAGCACCACTCAACTCTTCGTCTAAGTACTGGATAATTGTCTGAAACTCAAAAAAACTAGGCGATTTCACAGTTTAGTTTTACCTGAAAATTCCGAAAAAATCGATATGAAAACTGCACTTATTCACATTATTGAAGAAGAAATTAAAGCGACACACAACTTATTCGAAACTGCAGATCAGTTTATCGAACGAGTAACGAAAATGTTCTTAGACGAAGTTAAACACATGAAAATGTACGCTCCACTTGGGTTCGGCATTGATTTAGCTGAAGAAGTCCAACAAGAAGTCTTAGAAATTTACCGCATTAAAACTTATGGATACATGAGTTTACATCAATATCGTTTAAATCTTATCAATAAAAATACTGCAGAGATTGTCTAATACTATAAAATCATAGCTTAAATAACTAGCTTATTTTCTCTATCACACTAAAATACATTGGACCTAATCCCGATACATCGCCAACTTTGGTATCGGGTAAAATACAATATCCGAAATCTGTTTTTTCAACAAAAGCAATCTGATCAATCCAATCTGGTCGCACTATTTTAACATCTTTTTTCTTCACTAGTTTAGCAACAACATGGTCATTTTCTAAAGGCGATATAGAACATGTTGAGTAAACTATACGACCTTGTTTTTTACACGCCAAATAAGCTGACGATAATAACGAATACTGCCTGATCGCTAAATTCTCGCTTCGTCTTTTAGTCCACTCTAAAAACTCTTGCGAGTTCTCTAATAGATGCCTTTCACCTGAACATGGCACATCTGCCAAAATGCGATCAAAAGTTTCTTTATAATGTAAACCAAAAGCATTACCATCTTTACCCTGTACAAAAATATTTTGCCTGATTTCAAAGGGTACGTATTCTTTAATCACTCGAGTTAATCGTTCACGACGAGCGTTTGAGTATTCATTAGAAATAAGTTGACCGGTTCCATTTAAAGCTTCTGCTAAAACTAAACTTTTACCGCCAGGAGCCGCACACAAATCTAAAACAATATCTTCATGTTGCACGTCAAGCGCACGAGCCACAATATAACTTGCTGGATCCATTTTATAAAAAACATGTATTGAATTTTCGTCGACTAAATTGTGTACATTTAAATCTGAATGAACCAAAAAACACTGTTCAAAAGAATCTATATGGGCATGACCAAAAACTATTTTCTGAAATTGATTAATATCTGAATAATTTGCGAATTTATTTAATCTCAATATCTGAAAATCTTTAGACGTCAAAGCTTTAAAAAGATCAGACCATCGTGAACTATAGGTTTGAGAAAAGTACTGTTCAAATTTTTCATTCTGGAAATTGGCAGACAAATTTACACCCCTGATTTGGTTCTGATTCTATTTTGACGGATCCACCATGTATAAGCACGTGATGTTTAACTAGCGCTAATCCTAGCCCAGTTCCACCCTGCTTACGATCACGTCCTTTATCAATACGATAAAAGCGTTCAAAAATACGCTCTTGATGCTCTTTTGAAATACCTGGACCAAAATCTTGCACGCTTAATTCAACAGATGCTTTACCGTCATTGGTGCTCGCTTTAGTCCATTTAATTTTAATGATATGAGATTCTGGCAACTCATGACCTGAATAGCGAATAGCATTCACGATCAAATTTCTTAAGACTTGCGTAAGACTTGAATGATCTGCCAGAACAAATTCAGCATCATACACACATTCAATTTTTTTATGATTCATCGAGATGACAGCATCAAGATCTCTTAACACATCTTCAGTTAACTCTTTTAAATTGTGTTTATTTTTCTCAATGCGATCTTGGCTATCAAGCTTTGATAAGTTCAAAAGATCATCCAACAACATAGTCATGTGGTGAGCACTTTCAACAACAGGCTTGGTCAGCTCAACTAAATTTGAATTCTCTTTAGCTAATTTACTGTGTAACAACTCTGAATAACCACGAATAACAGTTAACGGGGTTCTTAACTCATGAGAAGCATTAGCCACAAAATCAACACGAATTTTTTCGGTTTTTTGAATTTCAGACATATCGTAAAATACACCAAGAGCCCATTGGTCATAATCTTCGACCTGAGGTAATACTGTTACAAATAGTTGATATGAACCAAAATCTAAATTCATTTTTTTTCGTGAGGCGAATGACTCTTTAAACACTTTGAGCACTTCAGGATCACGCACGACATCTTGTAAAACAGAAGCTTGCACTGTTGAAACTGGCGCCCAACCAAACATTTGCATGAATGCAGAGTTAAATGAAATGATATGCAAATCTGGATCAATTGTAACAACAGCTTCTTTTAAACCAGAGAACATTGTCTCATGAACTGCTCGTTCATCTTGTGCATTCTTTTTTAATCTTAAATATTTACGACGTAAATTATAAGAAGCTCTTTCTAAATCTGCAAAAAACTGACCGTCCTCGTCTTCAAATAACTGATCCGGGTGATCCAGTTTAAGCTCATCAGCACGCATGAGTTGAACCATTTTTTTTGTTTGCTTACGAATTTTTCGACTAAAATACCAATAGGAAATAACCCAAGAAAGAACCAAACCTGAAATTAAAAAAAATAACATCAACCAATTCATTTAGAATAGTTGACACGATACCCAACTCCACGAATTGTTTCAATATGATCTGACCAATCAGAAAGTTTTTTACGAAGTGCAAAAATATGCGTATCTATTGTGCGCCCAGTAACACTGACATCTTCTCCCTGAATTAAATCAATAAGCTGATCACGCGACAGCACGCGCCCTTGAGACTTGAGTAAATATCCTAGCAACTTAAACTCTGACGGTGTTAAATGAATACTTTGTCCATTGTAAGCAACATCGACACGTCCATAATCAATTTTTAATCCCTCAAACTCAATAACCTCATTTGCTCCAAATAAAGGCTGTGATTGCTGCAATGAACGTAATTTTTTTAATTGCTCAGAACGTTTTAATAAATTTTTAAGCCTTGCATTTAAAACAGTCGGCTCAAAAGGTTTAGAAACATAATCATCAACACCAGAATCTAAAGCTTTGACAATAGAATCAGGATCAGACTTTGCTGTAACCATCAAAATCATCTGATCAGGCTGACTCATTTTAAGCTGTTTAACAAAATCAATACCCTGCATTCCAGGCAACATCCAATCAACAACAATGACGTCATACTGACTGGCTTGAAGTAATGACAACGCTTTTTCAACAGATAATGATTTATCTACGTTTACATCAAGCTCAAAACTTTGCAAAGTTAAGGCAATTAAATCTGCTATTGTGGGTTCATCTTCGATAATGAGTACTTTTTTAATCGAACTATTATGAATTTCGTTAGTTTGCACCATGTCGTATGTCTTTCCCTGTAAAGGCAAAGATCACATCTTCAGCAATGTTAGTAGAGTGATCGCCTAATCGTTCTAAATTACGCGCCACTTGTATGATGTCCAGACAAGATTCTGTCAAGGATACATCTTGCTTCATCTTGCTCACATATTGAGCTATAACTTGATTTCTCAAATCATCAACATCGTCATCCATTTTTAATATTTTCTCAGCTTCGACAGAGTTCATTTTAACGAAACTATCCAATGAACCCTTAACCATGACTCTCACAATAGAAGCCATTTTTTCAATATCAGGAACAGCAATATTTTGAGGAGGCCGCTTACATATATCTTTACCAGAATAGGCAATATTAACACACTGATCGCCCATACGCTCTAAATCTGTGTTAATTTTAATAATCGATAAAATAAGTCGTAAATCCTTAGCGACTGGGCCTTGTTTGGCTAAAATATTTAAACACAAATTATCAATCTTAATTTGCATATCATTTACATTTTTTTCGATATCATGTACTGAATTTAACAAAATCAGATCTTTTTTTAAGAAACCCTCAACTGCCGTAGTTAATGCTTTTTCAACATAGCCACCCATTTCAAGAATTGTTTTTTTAAGTTCCTCTAGTTGACTATCAATTGTTCTTTCCATTTTTACTTTTCCGTCTATGAAAGACTTTTTAGGTCTTTTCTCTAATATATTTTAAACTATAACTAGTCTTTATTAGAACCTGTTTCTTGCGATCTTGCAAAAAAAAGATCATAATTTTTTTATGAGAATTAGTTCTATTGATGTTGGTTCAAATGCCATTCGTCTAGTTATAGTTGAAATTCATAAAAATGGTCGCTGGGAACAAATTAAAAAATTCAGAGCCCCATTGCGCTTAGGTACAGATGTTTTTCAATACAAACGTCTACAGCCTGAGACACTCATAGAGTTAGCTCTCGTTTTTAAAAAAATAGCCAAACTGAATAAAAAATATCGAGTCGAAAAAGTACTAGCTATTGCCACAAGCGCGATGCGCGACGCTCAAAATAAAAAACAAGCTCTGGCACTGATCAAAAAAGAAAGTAAAATCAAACTTCGCGTTATATCAGGACAAGAAGAAGCACGTATTATTCGCAATGGAATTATCAAATCAAACTCGAATCACTATACACACTCTTTATTGATTGATATCGGGGGCGGTAGTGCTGAAATAACTGGTTTAAAAGAAAAACAAGTTCTATTTTCAAAAAGTTACCCACTCGGTGTTGTTAGATTACTTAATTTAAAACAAAAAAATATTTCAATTAAAGACCATTGCAATAAATATATAAAAAAAATTAAAACCAATACGTCTGCTATTTCTTATGAAATTGGTATCGGGACTGGTGGCAACTTTGATGCACTGGCAAGACTTAAACTAGCATTACTTAAAAAAGCACCCCAAACGCACATGACAAAAGATGAACTGCTTAAAATTCAAAAACTTTGGGGAAAGTTAACTTACCAAAATAAAATTAATCTTGGATTACGTCCTGATAGGATTGATGTTTTAGGTTTAGCTATTGATTTAATTCTACTGATCATGAATCAATTTAAACTCAATCATCTTAAAATACCTATGACAGGATTAAAAGAGGGTTCAATTCACGAACTTTTAGATAGCTAGTTTTTAAATTTTAGAATTAATCTCGGCTAACGTTACAGAATCAAAATATTTAAGCGTTGCTTCTTCTGCTTTTTCAATGATGTCTGACATGAGACCTTTCATCTTGCAAGAGATCACGCATTTTTTATTTTCTTTGTTTTTATTTTCAGAGATTAAACTTTTGGACTGAACGGATTCGAAAATTTCTCGTAAAGTTATTTGTTTTGGATTTTTTTTGAGTTTAACGCCACCTTTTTTACCAAGTTGCGTTTCAATAAGTCCAGACTTCGAAAGCTTTGAAAGTAATCTGCGAACAACCACAGGGTTTGTATTAATGCTCGAAGCTAAAAAGTCAGAGGTCATTGGCATATGTTCAGATGTGCATTCACCATTGTATTGACGAGCCAATAACGATAAAGCATGTACTGCAAATGCAAATTGTTGATTAACCATTTAAGACCCTCTCACTCCTTAAGAGGATCTTAACACAAAAAATGTGACTAACAAAGACTCTTTCAGAGCTTTTTTTATCAGATGGACTATTTTAAACCGTAAGTTGCTCTATTTTGTGACGTGCTCTTTGCATAACAAGTTCTGCGACTTTAGGGTCATTGACACCTTCAACTTTTATAACCTCAACATCAGTTATACCAATAAACCCTAGAACCCCACGCAAATAAGGCTCTTGAAAGTCCATAGCTTTAAATGGGCCTTCGCTAAACACCGAGCCACTTGCAAGTATTAAATAAACTTTTTTATTTTTCACCAGTGGATTTAATCCCGCAGCTGTAAATGAAAATGTGCGACCTGCACGAACAATATGATCTATCCACGCTTTTAACACAGACGGAATATTAAAATTCCACATTGGCGCGCTGATGATAATTGTATCTGCAGCAAATAACTCATCCACTATTTCATCAGAAAGCTTTACTGATTGCTGAGCTTTCGCATCACGATTTTCAGCTGGCGTAAAAAATGCATTTATATTTTCTTCCGTTAAGTGAGGGAGAGGCGATTCACTTAAGTCTCTGATTTGAACAGTATCTCCGTTTTTATTTTTGAGTTTCTCAACCAGTTCGTGAGCCACTTTACGACTGTATGAATCTTTTTTTCGCGGACTACTTTCAACAACAAGTATTTTTCCCATTTGTGCAAACCTTTCATCTAATATATATGTAACTTACATTGTTACATATATATTTATAACAATCATTGTTACAATTTTCAATGTTTTTTTATACTTGCTTAAAAACAGTTCCAAGTTATTGATATTGCTAATTTATTTAAATACCGTTTGATGGATAAGCATACATGATTACATTTGATACTGCGCCATTTTGAAAGACGCATGTTCCATTAGATTTGTAATCACCATCACCTTGATAGGCTCCAAAATTAGGCGAATAAATGCAGGCCTCGCCTGACTCACACAATCCATTTTCATTACCCAGACCGTCTTCAATAATTTCTTGAGCATTAATTAAAAATGTTCGTGGCGTATCTGACTGATCAACTAATACTTTATTGCCACTAACCGCCGATGGACAAGTCGCTCCAGCCACAAAAGCTGAATTCTGATTCTGACCATCAAGGCTTGTGTTTCTAAAAACCGTATCTGAACTTTTTAATCTCACATCATAAATGACACATGAATCAGTACCTGTGCATATACCTTGGCTTGCTTGACTACCCCATGCACGAAAACGATTACTAAATGTAATTGAGTCAGTAATTGTCGAAGCTGAAACCACACCTGATGATTGACTTGAACTATTAGCAGCATCAACACCTGACAAAGCTCCGTAGACAGGCGTCAATGTCATGCCCAGCGGATAAGTTATTTTTATACCGTCAGACAAACCAGTCATTGCACATGTCGCATCAACCAAACCCTGATTTGAACCACCACCAACATAGCAGTTGTTACCACTTCCAGAATCAGACATAATTAGCGCATTTGAATGCTTACTGTTCGTATTATTTGATAGTGATAACCCTAACGAAAATGTCTGATCTGTGTAAATCGATAACTGAGATGTTAAAGTAGAAGTTGTTCCATTTTGAACATACGAATAATAGTTATTAGCACTTAGATATTGATTAACTGTATTTTGTGTAGGGCTTGCACCACCACCAGCATCAATAATAAACCCATAGTTTGACATACCAAATGAACTCACATGCGATATAGTATTTTTACTACTTCCAATTGAAAAACGATCGCCAGCAATATTGACAATGTCAGTAATTATATTGTTTGAACTATCAACATGCACAGTGCTGCGCGTATGCTGTGAAAAAGTTGCTTTTGTTAAAATATTACTTCCAGAGCTTGAATCAAACTCAACAAATGAAAAATACGAAGTCGCCAGAACTTTTGATACAACGAAATCATATAAATAATTATAACTTGAGTTAACATAGTAAAATATAGAGTAGTTTCCAGACATATTTTGCGCTTTAATTCTGGTATATCGATTATAACTCGAGTCAACGGCATACAAAATATTTCCACTTGGGCCTTGGTTAACAGTTACTTTGTGAAATGTTGAAAATTTGACTGAAAATAATGAAAAAATTGGATCAGAATAATGAGTCGGATCATTATACTCACCCTCTATCCAGATATGTTTTTGTGAACCTGCACAAATCAATGCTACGGTATTTGCTCCGGCATTTTCTCCATTAGAGTAATTACAGTTATTACCCAAGCCTGCCTCTAAATCAATTTTATTGCCTGATTTAACAACTATGGCAATTGAGTCCTGATCTATATTATACCCTTTCGAAACCATGTCAGAGTTTAATACTAATATAGTTCCCGAAGCGAAACCTGAAATAGTCTGCAGTGAACCAGCCGAACTTGGCAAATTGACAATAGGATTGCTTGCTATCGACCACCATCGTTGAGATGTACTTTGCCCTTTAAGTGAACCATTTTGATTTAATGTCACGCTCATTGACTTCCAATTCAGACCCACAAAATCAATAAGATCTGACAATCCTTTACCATCTTGATAGCCTGTGGATTTAAATACAACCTGGCCAGAATCAACAAAACAAGACCAAATAAAAACACCCTCGGAATCTGTTAATGTTAATCCACTACAAGAGCTTAATTGAGAGACAACTATTTTTAACTTATCTCCGCCATGAAAACATGAGTTAACATCTCCGGATTCAGTTCCTACACATGCAGCATCAGTACGGTCAAATAATGTCGTACCAGATACGCCGGCAGAAATATAACTTAACCAGGTCGCGCCATTGGCTGGATAAATTTTTTCTACTGATAAACTCAAGGTTCCTCCACCAATTGGAGGTGGAGCCGAATCAAAATTACCGCCACTATTTGAATCGCGATTCGAAATATAAGGTTTTGCAAAAGGATTACATCCAGCTAAAGCCAGCACTATTAGGGTCCATCTAAAAAAATAAAGCGCTAAACGCACCAATCCCATTATCTTTATTTTCGGCATAATTAAGACTAAACTAGACCCTGACTGCAAAAATGTTTTTCGTTTTTTAAAACATTTAGAGATTGGCTCAAAATCAGACGCTCCAATTCGACATTCGTATGACTCAAGTCTTAACCTATCCAAGGTCTAGTCCGATAGAGTGATGTCAAATTAAGGGGTTCCCATGAGTATAGTTTATTCTAAAAAATCGCGACGCCAGTTCTTAGTCGGGACTGGTCAAGTCACTTTAACTCTGCCATTACTAAGTTCGCTTTTGCCGAAAGAGGCCATGGCTGCAGCCAGTAAACCTGATCCGCGCATGGTCTTTTTTACTTTTGGTCACGCTCAACCTAAAGATAAATGGATAGATCCGAATCTGGCACAAACTGCCGTTGGTTCTGATGGCGCTAAAGAAGCTCTTCTCAACACTTTAGGTAAACAAATTAGCCCCTGCATGACAAACAGTGTGTACGCAAGCTTGTTGTCAAAAGGTGCTATTTCAGTAGTTCGCGGTTTTGATAATATGATTTGGACAGTCGGTCACGGCTCTCATGCTATTAGTGGCTCGTCAGAGCGAGTTGACGTATGGAATCCACTTCCGTTTCCTAGCATAGATACAGTTTTTGAAGCTTCGCCGACTTTATATCCATCAGCAACAACATCAAACATGGTTAGAAAAGTCGTTCGCTGTGATAACGGAGAACAAACGTATTCATATAAATTTTCAGGCAGTGAAATAGTAGCCGTACCAGGCTACGGTGATCCTGTCGCAATGTTTGATGATCTTTTCTCAGGCATTGTTTCTTCTGGACAGCCTCAAACTGTTGATAACTCTGGGGTTACTAAGCGTAATATTCTTAATAATGTTTTTGCATCTTTTCAGAGTGTGAAAAACTCTCGTAAAATTTCATCTGCAGACAAAATTCGCTTAGATGAACATATGGCTTTAATAACAGACTTACAAAAAAAATACGCAGCATCGACAATTACTATTCCTATTTCAAATGCGTGTGTTAAACCAACACGCCCGGTTGCTAAAAACTATTATGGTGATTATTTAACACAAAATAAACTTTATTTAAGCTTACTAGCTATGGCTATCAAGTGCGGTTTAACAAAAGTTGGAATGATTAACTTTGCTGGCCACTCTGAATACGGTATTCCAGGTATGCCTGTTGGCGTCGGAATGCATAACTCAATCTTTCACAACTCTGAAGGCAAATATACAGACGCTCAGATCAATGATTATTATGTCACTTGGATGAAATGGCATATGGACACTATCGCAAGTGAATATCTAGCTCAATTAGATGTTGAAGAATCTGGTACAGGTCGCACATATTTGGATAACATGTTATCCGTTGTATTGGCCGAAGGCGGTACAGATGTGGGTCCCGGGACTCATGGAAATACGGATATTCAACATATTCAATTTGGTACTATGGGCGGCTTTTTCAAAGGTAATCGTCTGACATACATCCCACCAAAAATAACAAACTATTATGGCAATCTTTTGCCATACAGAATGCCTGTGAATTCTCTATTGTTAACTTATCTGGATGCGATGAAAATTCCACCATCAGAATACATTAACATCGGAAAAATTGGTAAAGGCTTTGGTATTTATAAAGGTGGTTCTGCCGGAGATCAATCCACTGGTGATTATGAAAAATATTGGTCTCATCGTTTTTACAGCAATGTTTCAGAAATTATAGCCTAAGGAAAAAAAATGAAAAAAATGACTAAAATTGTTTTATTCAATTTTTCTATCGCGACAGTAATGTCTAGTTGTAATCTGGCCACCAACTCAGAGCAAGTTTTAAGTCTTGCCAGCAAGTCGTCAAATTCACAATCGTCTGGCACTGATACGTCGTCGACAGCATGGGATCAACCAATCACATCTAGTAAAATTACTTGTAATTCAACAACACCTGACCCAACTTCTTCTATACAGCGCTTAACGAAGCGACAGCTTACAAACTCAGTTAATTCTTTTTTAACTGAAATTGATTCAGCTCTCGTAAGCGACAGTAAACTTGTTTCGTTACTCGCTTCTATCCCTAGCGATATTATCTCTTATAAAGAAAATTCTCTATTGATAACCCAACAAATTGTTAATATTCATTTTGATATTTTTTATCGTGTTGGTGAACTCGTTGCAGGCTCGACAACAGCTCAAAACTATCTTGTTGGAAACAACGGTTGCTTAGCAGCTTCAACTATAACGTCTACATGTCAAAGTACTTTTGTTAAAAATATCGGACGATTAGTTTACAGACGAAATTTAGAAACAACAGAGGTTAATAACTTAGTGGCTTTTTTTGCTAACGCAGAATTACTATCAACTTCAGATAAAATCACTGCTGTTATAACGAGTGCTCTGGGTTCCGCAGATCATAATTATCAAATTTATGATAAAGGTACGCCGATCTTAAATAAAACAAACTCAGCAACTTTAAGCGCTATCGATTTTGCGAACAAATTATCTCTCACATTAACAGGGGCACCACCAGACGCAGCACTCAGAACCGTGGCAAACGATGGCACTATTTTACAAAAAGCCGTTTTAGCCGCTCAAGTTGATCGACTTATTAAAACAGCTAAAGGTAACGAAAACATTCTCAGATTTTACAAAGAATGGCTTCACTACGATCAGTTTGATGGCTTAACATATTCAACTGATTTTTTAAATGGTCAATCAACGACCAACTTACAAAATGCGATGACAAGAGAGATAAATGAATATCTCTTAAACTTAACTGTTAATACAAAAACTTCTACTTATAAAGATTTGATGACTTCAACAAATTCTTACATATATGACGACTCATTGGCTCAACTTTACGGAGTCACAAATCCTAAAGGCCAAACAATGCTCAATCCCAAAGAACGCAGTGGTCTAATGACTCGCGCTGCTTTTTTAGCTAAGCGTTCTGGCGTTTTAACATCACCAATTAAACGCGGTATAACAATTAAAGAATATTTATTATGCGAAGGTGTTGGCAGTCCGCCACCTAATGCTCCGACCAAAATTGATCCTTTACCAGATGGGGTTGTCTTATCAACTCGTGAACGTATATCTGCAATGACTGAAAAATCTGGAACGACTTGCACTATGTGTCACTCTATTATCAATCCATTAGGTTTTCCGTTTGAAATGTACGATTCAATTGGACGATACAGAAGCCAAGAAAAAATATTTAATACAAGCGGGACAGCTACAGGTAAATATGCTTCAATCAATACTCAATCAACACCAACTCTCGATGCTAATAAATCTGTAACCGTTACAGATGCAGTAAGTTTATCTAATGAACTTGCCAACAGTAACAAAGCTTATGCTTGTATGGCGATTCGCTGGAATGAGTTTATTTTACGTCGCGTAGCTAAAAATTTTGATTCCTGCGCAATTGATCAGTCATACAAACATCTAGTTGGTACTCAAGACAAGCCAGGCAGTCTATACGACTTAATACTTAATACTGTCTCTTCAGACAGTTTTAAAACGTGGAATTACTAAAAATTGTTTTCTTACAAAAAAACTTAAGACATACTCATGAGTATGAGGAGTCTTAAGTTATGAAATCATTATTACTAATCGCCATATGTCTGTTCGGCTTTAATACTTATGCACAAGTAGAAGTGCGCGCCGCTGTCACTCTTAATCCTGCTGGTGATTTTGTGGCCACTATTAAATCTTCAACTGGTGTAGCCACAATTGAAAACCAAAAAATCAGCGTTCCTAACATTACTTTAGACCTTAACTCTCTAGCAACTGGACTTTCATTACGTGATGATCATGCCAAAAATAAATATCTCGAAGTTAAAAAGTTTCCTACTGCAATTCTCAGTGATATCAAAGCAGAAAATGGCAAAGGCACAGCGATATTGCAAATTCGTGATAAAAAAGTAAAAGTTGATGGCACTTACAAAGTATCACCAGACCAAAAGCTAGTCAGTGCTGAGTTCAAAATTAAACTCTCTGATTACGGCATAGCTGACATTAACTACAAAGGAATTGGCGTAGAAGACGAAGTCAAAATCGAAGCTAAGATTAATGCAGCTAAATCAGCTTCTGCTCAACCCTCACCTGCACCAAAGAAAAAATAACAATGTTTAAATTTTCTTTAGCGCTATTTTTAATAACATTAACTGGTTTTTCTTGCGGTAAGGTCAACAACAGTTCTTCTTTAGATCGAGTTTATTACTCAGCATCAAGACCAACTGGATCATCATTGTTTTTATCTGTGAATAGCATGCTTGGCACTAAATGCTCGGGCTGTCATCCTGCCTGGATATCTTTTAGTGAATCAGATTTTATTTCTGGTGGCTTAGTGGTTGCTAAATCTCCAGATGCATCTAAGCTTTATTACCGCAATCAAAGCGCTACAACTGGACCTGGACCAAGAACTATGCCTAATAGTGGATTTCCGGCTTTAACCTCAGATGAAATTCAAACTATGACTGATTGGATAAATTCGCTTTAAAAATAACGAGACAATCCTAACGAATATGAAATTTGCTTGCTGTCGCCAAATGTCCCTATATTTTGATTGAGCTTCACATCATCAAATAACTCATACTCTGTTAGGAATATTAAACCAGCAGAAAGAACCTTACCAATTCCATCGCCAGATCGATAGTTAAACGTTGAAGATAAGCCAATGTTAAAAGTTTTAGTAACTCGATAAATTAAAGGATTATTAAACCATATGGCTGAAAATTTTTTGCGTGGTGAAATTAATGTTTCATCTACCTTATGTATGTCAGCATCACCAAAATGATATTCAATAGATGGTGTGTATAAATATCTTTTAGTAATATTAAAATCATAACCGAAACCAAATGACCATGAACTAAAAGTAGTGAGCTGATCAGATTTAGTATTATTATAAGAAACAGCCACGTTCTCTTGCCATAAATTTCGATTCATAGAAACTGAAAATTCCGCATAACATAACTGAGAAATAAACAAACTACAAAATATAGTGATTTTTTTTACCATGAAATATGCACCTGTCCCATTACGTTCCATTGATCTGATCGCGTTTGTTCAGTCGCAGTTGTTCTTAAATTACTTAACTCAAATCGCAGTTCTGTTTTTGGATAAATAAAAGCAAGCAATCCCAAGCCCAATCTATTTTGCTCTGTTCCTGCTGGATCTCGCAAGTTGGCTTTTAAAAATTGGTAATTAGTTATAAAATTATAGCCTTCGCTTAAATTAACTAAGCCCTGTAAAAACGAGTATATCCCCGAAGTATTACGATCTGTAGCCGTCTTAGATTTATTTTCGAAATAACCTGTTTCAACTAAAAAACTTTTTCCCTTAGCAAAGCCAATCCGTGATAAGATAGCGTATCGACTTTCTTTTTTGTAATCACTTTCAGATTGAATAGTTGATCCGCCAACACTTAAAGCAGGGCCAATAAATCTTTCGCCAGATAAAGCCAAACCTTTTTGTCGTAAATCTGCACTCTGATTTAAATTACCAGCAAACACTTGACCGAAAAGTTCATATTTTTCTTGGCTATATTGCAAGATAACACCATGTGTTTGATCAGCTTGTCCTAATCCCAATGTAGAACGGTTATAAGCTGTATGATCAGCATGTCTGATGCCATAAGTTTTATCCAATAATCCTGTATACAGAAACCAGCCCCGTGCAATTTGCCATCTTAGATAGTGTTCTTTCGAAAGCCAGTTACTTGGTTTCTCACCTTTTTCATATTTAGATTCACTTGGTGTTGGAATATAACCATAATTAACAACGAACACGAGCTTTTGCTTTTTATCTAAATGAATAGCCAAATCAGCATCGGCTTGCATTTGAATCCAACGTTCAACAGACTGCTGACTTCCCACATCTGATTTATACCAAAGACCACGATATTTTAATGCTGGTCTAATCCACCATGGCAACTCTGTCGCACCTAAAAAACCAGAGCTATCCGCCAACTGATCTGCTGACTTGTTTGTAAATGTCTTAGCCGTTAATTCGGATGCAAAAACAGCGCGACCATAATCGTTAAGCGGACCAGATCCTGCGCCATTGTAGTGGCAAGTCGCACAAGTTTTATAACCATATGAAATAAAATCAGGATACGCACGAGCTTTTAATGAAATAAAACTTAGAAATAAAATATATAAACAAATATTAATCTTCACTCTAAAAGTGAAACATATTTAAAGTCTTTAAACAACACTCTTTGACTTAAAAACCAGACCATCAAAAAAAAAGCCTCTGTGTTATCCACAAAGGCTTTTTAAAAATGAATATTTATAATTAAATTATGGAGCTACTGGTGCAACATATTGTTGTGAACGTGCTAAACCTTGATCAATTTCAGATTTAACAGATAACATTCTTTGACGTTGCGCTGCTTTTTGATCTTCGTTAGCTGCATATGAACCAATCTTAAGATTTTTCTCGAAAGCCTTATTAAGCTTGTTCCAGTATTTACTAATTAAAGTTTTATCAACACCATAAGTTAAAGCTTCATTGTATTCTGGATAGATTTCGAATGATGTTGTTGTCACAACTAACTGATCAACATAAGGACGAGTTGCGATAAATTCTGCACTTTTTAAATATACAACTGCTTGCTCAAGTTCGCCAATATCTTTTAAGACTGTATCTTTATATTTATTTTCTAACAATACGTTCGTTAAAAAATAATATCTCATAGCTAAAAACTCAACAACTGAACCAGAATACTCATTACCATTTTCTAAAACAGCCACAAGCTCTTCAGTTTTACCCTGAGGCGCTAAACCAGCTACTGCAGCTAAAGCATTAGCATATCTAATTTTCATCATTTCATAATTAAAAGCTGCTAATGTTGGTTGACCATTTAAAGTACCACCATCTTCCACATTATCACGAAACGAAGATCCTTCAACTGTCTGGCGACGAGTGTAAAACCACTTAATCAAATCCATAGCTGGTGCAAACTCGCCAAATTTAGTTGCAGGAGCTAGTAATTTGTAAGGCACAGGTGAAATAACACTGTAATTTTCAACATTGTCTAAATCACGACTCATTTCGAGCTCGCCCATTTTATCTTTCATGTCTGTCATGTTTTCATTCATGCCATTCATTTGCTTTGGCATTGAATTCACACTTTTAACAGCATCTAACAATTCACAAGAAAATGCAGACATAGATAAAGCTGCAATTAATAAAATATTTTTCATATGTACTTTCCTTTAAAAAAAAAGGGCTTAACTAAGCCCTTTTAAATCATGAGTTTTAAACAATTAACTAGAAAACTTTTTGTAATAAAGAAGCTTTGCAAGCGCCTAAGCCTTTATCAACTGGAGCACCTAACCAAATAGCCATAACTTTACCAATTAAATTAGCTGAACCTACGAATGACTTAACAGAACCTGCAGTGTCTTCATAATAAATAGTTGTTTCATCAGCACTTTCTTTTACCATTAACATAGTCAAAGATTTACCGTTAACACCATCAGCTGAAGTTTCAACAAAGTGTAATAATTGTTTCATTTCGTTATCCATTGGAATTTTGTTAGCTTGTAATGCTTCTTCAAAAGAAGTTGCTAATTCACCAGCAGAAACTGTTCTTAACATTGAAATTTTTAATGCAACTTGAGAAGAGTTGTTCGCTAAAGATGATAATGCACCTGAATCAGTTCTAACAAAACCTGCTTCATTGTTTGAAAATAATTGTGCTACGTAAACTTTAGCATTAACGATTAAAACTTTTTTAGCTCTTAAGCCAGCACCTAATAATGACAATTTGATATCAGTGTTAGCACCTTTAGAACTTTGAACTGTACCTTGAGCATTTGGGCTTAAAGTTACACCTTCGATATTTTTAGAACTTGTAGAAAAGCTAAGTAAAGAAGCTTGAGCTGAAACACCAGCAACTAATGATAATGCGATTAAAATATTTTTCATATTATTTTCCCCTTTTGGTTTTATATTTTTGAAGCGGGCGTAGAAAACACAATTTTTGGGCACTTGTCTAGAGCCTTTATTCGAATTTTGAGGATTGTGTTATGATTCTTCTAAAATTTACAACTCAGTGTAAATTTTCAGTTAAAAGATTCAACAATAAACTTTGAAATGTTTACAATATTGTGGAAAAAGCAAGTTTTTTCAAAATGATGATCATCTAAAAATCAGAATTAGACTTCTTCATCATCTCGAATCAAATCGTCTTCGGTTAGTGCAATTTGCCTTAAAGCTTTATCCATCATATCAGCTTGCACGCCTTTATGTGGTTTTGAATCTGTATTTTGTTTTTTCAAATAACTACCATCAGACTTCATGATCCAACTTTGTGTCTCATCTTTCCAATAGGCCTGCAAAATATCCCACAGTTTTTCTTTAACTCGGCGATCGTAAATTGGCGTAATAGCTTCGACTCGCGCGTGTAAATTGCGATACATCCAATCGGCTGAACCAATTAGAAAATCTCCATCAACGGGGTTTTCTTGTCCATTACGAAAATAAAAAATACGAGAGTGCTCTAAAAACCGACCAATCGTGGATTGGACCTCAATAAGATCGCTCACTTTTTTTACTCCGGGTTTAACGCAACAAAAACCACGAACAATCAACTGGCATGAAACTCCAGCTTGTGAGGCTTCGTAAAGAGCTAGTGAAATATCATTTTCTTCCATATTGTTGAACTTAGCCATAATGTGCGCGGGTCTACCAAATCGAGCATGCTCAGCTTCACGAACTATGAATTCTTTAAATCGATTAAACATATTAATCGGAGCAATGAGTAAATGTTTGTAATCTTGCTTTAAAGATTTACCAGTTAAATAGTTAAACAACTCAACAGCCTCAGATGTTATACGCAAATCACATGTCAACAACCCCACGTCTGTGTAAAAACGAGAAGTCGAAACATTGTAATTTCCCGTACCCAAATGAACATATGTTTTTACAGTTTTACCCTCTTTGCGCACAACAAGACTGGTTTTAGCATGAGTTTTTAAACCCACTACTCCGTACACGACGTGCACACCAGCACTCTCAAGTTCTTGAGCCCATATAATATTGCGATGTTCATCAAACCGCGCTTTAAGCTCAATTAAACACACGACTTGTTTACCAGACTCTGCCGCTTGAATGAGTGCTTTAATGAATGGACTGTTGTCTCCAGTTCTATACAAAGTCATTTTAATCGCAAGAACTTCTGGATCTTGAGCTGCTTCAGAAATAAATCTTTCAACAGACGCTGAAAAAGACTCAAATGGATGATGAATGAGTATATCTTGTTTTTTGATCTGCTCAAAAATAGAATGATTCTCTGAAAGTTGCGGTGGAACAACAGGCGACCACGAACTGAACTTTTCATGGGTCCAATTGAACTGAGTCACTAGAATACCTAAGTCGATCAAATCAAACTCTGCAGGCATAGGATATATGTCTTCTTCTTTTAGTTCTAATTCTTTCATTAAAAAAATTTTCAGCCAAGAGTCAGTACAACTTGCAAACTCGACACGTACAACTTCTGCAAAACGTCTTTGACGAAGCTCTTCTTCAATCATGGCTAGTAAATCTTCGGTATCTTCATCTTCTCTGTCTGAATCCGCATTACGAGTCACTTTAAAAACTATTGTACCCTTAACAGTCATTTCAGGAAAAAGATCCGCAACGTGAGCTTGAATTATTTCAATAACATGAATAAAGCGATTTGAATCTTCGATCTGAACCCACTGATCAACAAGTTTTGGAATTTTGATACGTGCAAATATTTTATCGTCTTCTGTTGTTGATGGTGCTACGAGAGATACACCTAGAGACAATGATAGGTTTGATATAAATGGAAATGGATGGCCCGAATCAACAGACAATGGTGTTAAAATAGGAAAAACCTGCTCTTTGAAATATGTTTTTAAAAATTTCTTTTCTTGAGGTTTAGTCTGTTTATATGTGACAATTTCACATCCTTTAGCAGCCAGCTCAATACGAAACTGATCGACTAATAAAGATTGCTGCGTCAACATAGGAACCAAAGATTTAGCTATCATCTGTAATTGTTTTTTTGGAGTTTGCCCATCAGAAGACTTTGGCGTTAATCCATAAGCTATTTGACGTTTGAGTCCGCCGACTCTTTTCATAAAAAACTCGTCTAAATTCGAACTCGAAATAGATAAGAATTTAATTCTCTCTAAAAGTGGGTTTTTTTTATCTTGAGCTTCATGCAATACTCGCAAATTAAAATTCAGCCAACCAATCTCACGATTGTTAAACATTTCAGTCGATGACTTTGAATGTTCAATGACTTTCACTTTACGTTTTTTTCGCACTTTTTTCGCAGCAGCGTTCATGATACCTTGTTTCTCAATATAATGACTTTGAATGTATCATTTTAAGACTGATTTTTACTATTCACAAGTCAAGATGGTGTTAACCAATGCCGATAAGAAATCATGTCTGGATCATTAGCTCGCTATCACGCCCGAAGTCCGAGATACACTCTGAATACACAAGACAATAGTCTTGTTCGTTTTTCTGGAGCCGAGCGCTTTTCTTGGGAAGAAAAAACAGAGCTTATGAATGTTTCTTTAACTGGACTGTCTTTCACAGCACCTCAAGATCTATCACCGCAAATTGGCGAAATTATTAAAATACAATTTGAAGTGCCTGGGGCTGAAATGATGGCTTGCTATGCAATTGTTACTCGCGTGGCTGAATACAATTCATTTGAAAACGAAATTGCAGTTCACTTTTACAAATTGGACAGAATTCAACGCATCAATCTTGTTCAGGGTTTAGCTCAAAAAATTGATCTCAATCAAAAAAAGAAACAGAAAAATTTTGATGACAGAAAAGCCACTAGCTCAAATTCAACAACAGCTAAAAACCAAGATCATGCACTTTATATGTTTTTGATGTTAGCTTCCATTTTAGGTTGGCTCACTCTCATCGCTCTTTACTGGAAATAATACGCCGTAATCATTAGAACTATGTGATCCAGCGACTCATTTCGTAACACTGTCGAAAGTTTTGACACATTTAAATGCCAAAATTAATTCAATAGATTTTTGCATGAGCACACAAATTGCTTTGTTCCTGTTTGATGAAAATGCCGTACGTTAAGCTGATAACTAGTCTTTTATTTTTAACTATTTTAAATAGCTGTGCAGACCATGGCTTTATGGATAAAAATGTCATCAATAGCAGTATTATAAAAGGTGAAAAAGTCAAAGAAGACGATGTCATTTTTGGTCGTCCAGTCATGATTGCTCTAAATTATGAATTTCGTAAAGATAAAACAGTTTCAAAAGCACGCCCCCAAATATTCGGAGTTTGTAGCGGAGTCATGCTGAGCTCGCAATTTGTCTTAACAGCTGCACATTGTGTTAAGAACATTAAAACTGCCCGAGTCATTCTAACCACAAATATGTACAAAAAAGTTTCTGATGAATCTGATGTTTATGAAATCGAAAAGGCCACAATTAATCCGACTTACGCTAAACTCAAAAAACAAGAAGAAGATCGTGATATTTCTGGTCCCGATGCTGAATCGAACTTATACGACCTTGCTGTCGTAAAACTTAAAACTAAAATGCTTGATGCTCGCACAGACTATTCTTATTTCATGAGTCGCAGCAGCTACTCATATTTCGATATGAAAGCTAAAAAAGCCCAAGTTAAAAAACAAGAAATTGTGGCTACAGCAACAGGTTATGGTAAGCAATCAAGTTTAGTCGATCCAGAAGAAACAGAAATCAGATACAGTAAAAAAACTGGCAAACCTAAGAAAATTCGTATTCTAGGAGTTCTTAAAAAAGCGCAGCTCACATTTAAAATGGATCAACTTCAAGATCGAATCATTGAGTACGATCAAAAAGATCAATCTGGTGTGTGTTCTGGAGACTCTGGCGGACCTGTGTTTATCGAACGTGAAGGACGCCCTTACCTGCAAGGATTAGCTATTGCTGTTTACAAAAAAAATACTGATGACCCCAATAACATTCACAATGAATGCTATAGTCGTAGTATGTTTCTGAATTTAGATTATTTCAAAGCTTGGATTTTAGAATCTACTAACGCTATGAATTCTTCGCGTAAAATATAGCGACCACCGAACGACTCAGAAACATCTGTGACCATTTGTAAATCCATCCAATTCATATGATGCTGGTTTTTAAGATGCTCAACGAGCTTAACAAAAGCGTATTTTGAAGCGTTGCTTATTTTAAAAAACATACTTTCACAACTAAAGTAATTCTCGCTTAAAACACCATATATACCACCAATAAGCTCGTTATTCTGCCAGCACTCAACCGAGATGACTCCACCCATATGAAATAAATCTGTATACGCACGAATAATATCCGCAGTGATCCAACTCCCTTTTTGACCAGGTCGTTGTTGTTTTTGGCACTCACTGATAACTGATTCAAAAGCTTTGTTAACTGTAATAGTCATTTTATTTTCGTTGTGCTTGATCCATTTTTTTAAACTTTTTGAGATATGCAACTCATCAAAAAACAAAACACCGCGCTCATCTGGGCAAAACCACAAAAGTGGATACTCCTCATGTGGCCACGGAAAAATCCCTAAACGATATGATTCTTTCAAGTTAGGGCCATCGATATCGCCACCGACAGCAATCACATCATCAATAATATCTGCAATCCGCGGATCTGGAAAATCATTGATCGCAGACATCACAAATCCCACATGGTTGTATATGTTCATGGCCAAAATATTTATAAATCATATTTAAACGACATTCTTTTTCATTTTTAGTCCACTGAAGCATAGCTAATAATTTTTTTTGATGATCTTTTTTAAGTAAATCTTGATTTTCTTTTGTGTAAAGTGACTCATCTGGTTCGGTTACGGCTCTATAACCAAAAAGAGAATCACACTCTTCTAAACAGCCCCAGCGTAACAAAATACTCACAGCCGATTGAACTCTGAAATCTTTTTTGTTTTTAAAAGTCATTTGCTCTCTTAAAAAATCAAATCCTTGCTGCGAAACTTGATCGTAATTATCAGAAATTAAATGATAAACTTTATGAATAAATTGACGATCCGGATAAGCCCAATCTAGAAATTGCATTTGAATAGTTAGATCATCCTCATCATAAAACAAAAGACCTTGAGACAACTTGCCATCACGCCCTGCACGTCCCACTTCTTGAAAATAAGACTCTATCGTTGATGGAATTTCTGTGTGCATGACAAATCTGACATCAGGCTTATCTACACCTAAACCAAACGCAGGTGTTGCCAAAATCCAATTGTTTTCAAGTTTATGCTCTTTGTTTTGTATAAAGTTTTTAAGGTTTTGGCGTCGCTGCCCTGGTGTCATATCACCATGATATTTTAAGTATTGAAATTTTTGTTTTTGTAACAAGCGTCCAAAATTTTCAAGTGTTTGTATGAGAGAAAAATAAACTATACCGCTCTGATTTTGATTTTTTTCTATAATTTCATACATGGCTTGAAATTTCTCATCTTGTCCGTATATTTCAACAACATTCAAAGCCAAATTTGGTCGTTCAATTCCACTCGTCAGCACATGATCTTGATTCAAGTGAAGCGAGTCACAAATTTCTTGTTGAACAGATTCCGTTGCTGTTGCCGTTAATGCTAAAACTATGGGGTTATTTAAATTTTTAATAACTTGTCCCAATGTTGCATAGTCAGGTCTAAAATCATGCCCCCACAAGCTCACGCAGTGAGCTTCATCGACAACAAACAAAGATATTTTAACTGTCTTAATCACATCCCAAAAATCTGCTTTACGAAACCTTTCAGGCGTTACGAATAAAATATCTATTCGGCCCTGAGAAACCAGTTCTAAACGCTGTTGTTTTTCTTGTTGCGAAATCGAAGAATTAATAAAAGTTGCACGCAAGCCCGACTCTTTGGCTTTTTGGGTTTGATCCTGCATCAGTGCAATCAAGGGTGACACAACTAAAACCAAATCACCGAGAGATCTTTCTTTTTGAATGTGAGCAATAAGTTGAAAACACAAACTCTTACCAGTACCTGTTGGCATCAGCGCTAATATAGATTTTTTATTTAATAAGCTCTCAATAACTTCAAGCTGAACACCACGAAACTGTGAAAATTTAAATTTCTCGAAAAGAACATCCTGAACACTTCTCATAGATTTGATTGTTCTGGATTCTCTTTGTGAACACAATCAATAATGCAATAATTAGAAATGACTCATGCCCATTTGAGTTAAACTCGTATTTTTTAAATAAGACATCATGTCGACAAAGTAATGTTTGTACCAATCTTGATCGATTGTCGCATCTAAACCTAGCTGTATACGATTGTACTGGCCCAAAGATGGACCAAACTTTGAAGCACTCGTATAATAAAAACGTAATTTTCCGTTTGGATTTGCGTGTTCATAATATTTAACCCAAGCACTCGCGGATAGCGGATGACCGATATTCGCATCCATGACAATCCATTCACGTTGATCGCTATAGACCATGGTCGCAACATGAAATTGCCAATAACCATCACCACGATCATTTTTGATATGTCCAAGAACCCAAATTTTCTCGATGGATTCTTTTTGCAAACCCAAGCGTAAAAAAAGCAGATGTAAAAAAGTAGCACGTCCAAAACAATAACCGAGCGAGGTCCCCTGACGTTCATATTCCTCTCGTTGAATGCCAAACAAAGGGTGATTTTTTGTAAAATTTAAAATTGAACCCAATTCTTGAGCAGGAACCATGGATACCCGTTTTGAACTCGCATCGATATTGATACTCTGCTCTTGAATACCGACAATCGTCTGGCTGTTTAAATCACTGATTTGGTCCGAACTTAGGCCATTAGTTTCAGATAAATAAATTTGCCACAAATTTGAATCAATCTGTTCAAGATCGCCAGATGTAGTAACTACTTGATTTGTTTGTATTTTTGAAAAACCTATATCAGCGGAAATGGCCAAGCCACACTTTAAAAGTATAACGACAACTAAAAACAACTTAATAAAAAATACTTGGCTCATTTTCATAAATGAATGTGAGTGTTTATATCTTATGAAGACCATGTGCAAGATGTTTAAACAATTCAAAAATTGCTTTCAAATTAAGCTCGCTAAAATGAGCATTTTTTAGCGGGTTACCGTAAATAAACATCATTATTTGCATCGTACAAAAAAAGATGTTAGACCCAATTGTTTGAAAA
>Ga0255217_1000042_pt1 | contig 51989 bp, 69 predicted proteins | sample Miss_Atlam_RepB__FD_183046 | JGI IMG/M metagenome (GOLD analysis project Ga0255217, IMG submission 183046) | Freshwater microbial communities from Mississippi River, Louisiana, United States - Miss_Atlam_RepB_8d | ecosystem: Environmental > Aquatic > Freshwater > River | place: USA: Louisiana...
CTGCCATATTAGCAAGAACAACAGCCTGATTACGAGTACGGAGGTCACGATCTTCAATGTCGTTGAAGAGGGAGAAGCCTTTAAATTCTTGGGTCATTATTTGTATTTACTCCAATTCTTACTTATTAATTGAAATTCATCAAATGATGATGAATTTTTTATCATATTCGCACGGAAAGAGATAACCCACACGTTGCCTTTAACATACCCAAGCTCGGGCACTTTACGATCTAAAGTAGGGGAGTTATCGCATACCTTACCCTCCCCAGGGAACAATGGGATCTCTAAAAGAGGGCATTCACTAGGAATGGTGAAATCTTCTTCCGTGATTTCGAACGGAATTCCTTTTCGTTTTGCTCGCGCCCTAGCGGCATTTAGAAGGTGTTTTCTAGGATTAGCTTTTCTTCGTGCTTTTTCTTGAGCAATTATCACTTCTCTTTTAGCGTCGTACCTCTTTTTAGCTACTTCAGCATAGTGCTCTCTCTTGCGAGCCCGACATAGCCGTTTACCTTCAGTAATTTTATCTTTATTCTTCTCGTAATACTCTTTTTGATAGTTTGGATTTTTCTCTTTCCACTTCTGTTTTGAATCCATGGCACTCCTTGCATAAGACTTGTAAGTTATCAGCTTCACAAAACATCCGCTTGATATATTCATCCCATGTTGTGAAGCCCTCAGGGCCAACAACAGGATCAACATGGTCCACTTGGACATCTTTCAATGTGAAGTCTTTTTGACATGCAGCACAAAGATAATGCTGCGCAACCCTGTTGGTTTTTGGGTTGACTTTTTTCTCAGTCTTAGCTTCTTCGAGTGCAGAGAATCTTGGAGGGTATCTAGAAGAAGCCTTCCTTAAAGCAGAGATAATGAAGGATCTATGTCGGCTCTCCGTCCATTGACCCCCGTTTCTTGTTTTAGTTTTGCTCAACAAAATCCTCTTCAATAGAGAGGAGACCTCTCTCATACGGCTCTTGAATTTCAATATAACGGGTTGCTGAATCGTACAGGGCGAACAGCTTGACTACTGAATAACTCCCATAGCCATCTTCCCGATAGACAATATACACTCTCATTAGTAATACCCCACTACTTTTGAACTCTCAGTCTCTTTGAGACTTTTAATGAATCTCTCGGCAGCATCTAATGATCTGAATCCGTACTCATTCACATCACTCCATAAGAAGAGAAACCTCTCTTGAACAAAATAGTAGCCACAATGCTTCAGAATCCGATACTTAGTTTTCATTCAGGAAACTCCCACAAAACAGGACTACCGTCCTCATGTAATTCTCTAGTCATCCAGAGGAGCCTTCCAGATTCCAATAAGAATCTATCTCCATCACCCCCATAGACGGCCCTATAAGCCTCTCTGACGCGATTAAATGCTTCCTGGGTAGTCAGACATCCTTCGAGGATTCCAAGGGCTTTAACAGGTCCCAATCCCTCAACGCCGAGAATAGAGTCCGTGCGGTCGCCTGTGAGGCATTGCGAGTAGAAAAACAATAAACCCGTACCTTTGATGGATTTTCTATCAGCAGACAGCGAGATGTGTCCAATCTCGTCGGTAAGAAACGGACCAAATTGAGGCTGATTTCCCAGCTCCCAACCATAATGCCATCCAGGAACAGCTCGCAGGTCTTTGTCTCTGGTACAAATGATTGTTTCCAATCCTCGTCTTGTTTGCTCGATGGCCATAAGGTCATCTGCTTCCAGTCCGTCTTGAATTCTGACATCGTAGTTTCCTTTCATGTAAGCCGTAATGTTGGCAAAATGCCAAGGCTTATTGCTCGGTCGATCTTTGTATGGCTGACGTGTAGCCAATTGTTCTCGGAAGTTATGCTTGCCTGTAAGATACAGGACGGGAGGGGCCGTAGCCCCAACAACACCGCAGATGTTGTCAATACGACTACGAAGAATCTCTTCTACATAGTCGAATGGAGGAGGTCCCTCATTTTGCCATCCTGCCTCCGCAGCAAACCCTACTTCATATCGGAGAACGTCACCGTCCACCAGAGGTTGCATTAGTAGGGAGCATCCTCATCCTTACCGTCCCAAGGAGCTTCTTCTTCCTTCGGGGGCTCTTGAGCAGGAGCTTTGGCAGGCTGACCTCCCAGCAGCTTCTGGAGCTTACTGCCTTCGTAATTCAGATTGCCCTTGATCTTGTCCCGAATCCATTCAGGGAATGATTCAAACACCTTGAGATCGGGATTGTCAAGATCGAATACCCGAGGTTCGTTAACCAGCTCAGGGCACTTCTCTGCATCACGAGGACGCATAGCAGCGATAGAGGCCACGTTATCGTAAACCTTACCGTTGTTACCAGGATTGTTGACAATAGTGATGTTCACAGGCTGTGTGATAGCTCGACTGAAATCCCCACCCCACTCTTGCGTAGGATCGAAAGCCAGATAGCGTTGAGTGCTCTTAGCTTTGTCAGCGTACAAACCGTAGAACGGAAGAGTTTCGCTAATCCACCGAGGCTTATCTTCGATAGGCTTACCATTCTCGTCCAGCATAAACTCATCAACAAGTTCATACGTCAGACCAATCTCATTCACAGGAGGCTTGTCCTGACCCTTATAGGGCTTCTGAGCTTGCAGTCCGAAGTCAATCAGTTGGACAAGACGAGCAGGATACACACCTGGCGCAATGTTCTTCTGTTCGACAAACTTAGTGCTCTTACTACCTTTAGGTGCAAACAATGCCATGTATTACTCTCCTTGTTCGTTCAACTTAAAACTGACGTTGGAAATCAAATCCAGAGGAATGATTTCATTCTCGCCAGTTGCACGAGAGATGCTCACTGCACCTCCACCGATTTGATAACCAACGACGTTATCGTAGATAAGGGTGTCGTTACGACGATCCCGGAAATTGATAGTGATGGTGCCAATGTCACCGAAATTTGCGTTCATTTAATTCCTTATTAGCGAACAATTTCAATTGTTTTCTTGACAAATCGACCGTAACTATCTCGGTAGACGGTGATGCGTTCAACACCTCCGATAGGCGTAGTCTGAGAACGATGGAACATCTTGTCACCGTATTCATTACGATATTGACCACGTTCTCCTTGCTTCACAACACGGCCTTGGAGTTTCCAACCGTTAAAAGTACTATAGCTCATTTGATCTTCCTTTCAGTGGATGTCCCACCAGTTTTTACCGATCTTACCATCACCAATGTGAGGGCAAGCGATGTTGTAGAATTTTGCAGCATCGACGATACACTGCTCGGAAATTGCCTTAACATCTTCTGCAATGTCTTCATCGCATTCGATTGTGTACTCGTCGTGATACCAGCAGACAATCCCGAATTGTCTTGGGAATTCGTATTTAGCAGACAACCTCTCCCAAAGAAGATTGTAAGCCTTCGTCATCATAATTGCTTCATCAGACTGAAGAACATACACTAAGATGGCATGTTCAGAAGCAATGTAGATTGGACGACCGTCAAGCCCTGAAACCCATCCGTCGTAGTATTCCATACGGTTGAATTTGGGATTGAATCGTTTCTTAGCATTCCTACGCCATTCTTCTTGAAGCTCATCCTTCATCCGAGCCAAGCCAGGCAGGCCGTTCATCAACGCTTCCCTGATTCTCGGGCCAGATCCTCTTGGTTTGTTTGCTGTCTTAGCTAACTTATCGTCACCGCCTCCGAACAAAACACAATAGATTACGTTCTTGGCACGATCTCTCGTATCTAAATCGGCAATCCGTTGGGTCAAGGAGTGATTGTCGGTCTTTAGCTTCTTATCCCCATTAACAATGGCGTTTGTGTAATTATCGTCTCGCATACGTCCTGCGAGCATACGTAATTGACAACTATCTGAGTCCGTACCCACAAGCACTTTACCTGCTCGGGCTACGAACGTCTGTCTCATCTGCTTACCGTAGAAAGACTTAGCACCAGGGATGTTAACGATTCCACGATGAGTTGCCCGTCCGGTTTCAGCCAGATTAGCAACACTACTAGCAATAGCACCGTCAGCCCGAACAATCTCCAAAAGTCCCTCGATGATCCCTTTTCTCTGACGACACTGAACCCTTTTAGCAACAAGTCTGCCAAGAGCGCCATTAATCCCCTCGAAAGGGTCGTCTTTACTGAGCTTTGGGGAGGTACGTTCTCCTTCGTCATTTGTATTCCATTCTTTAGGTTCCCATCCTAAGTCGAGTAGAAATCTCTTCGTCTCATCATTAGAATTGAGATTGGTTTTACGAAATGTTATGCGAGAGAAGCAAGCACCAACGGGAGAATGGCTCCGATCGATGCAATTACTAGAATACCAGTCGCAAACACTTTGAGAATACTGCCCAGATTTGAGGAACGGTTTCTTGATGTACCCATATTCTCCTTTTGTTTTAGACTCCTCTACTTCGATAACAGTAGGGAGATATTTGTGAATCGATCTGTCGATACGATCAATCCATCGTTCTAGTTGATGGATGCACTTGCGCATGTGATCGGTGTCTACTAACCAGCCATACTGCTCTTGTTTCTGAAGATTCTTGAACAGCTCGAAAGTTAGAAGGAAAGCATTACGCCAGCCCTTTCCTTTGGCCTCTTCCATCAGAGCATCATACACGAGGATAAGGATCTCTACGTCCTCGGAACAACGGTGAAGCATTTCTGGGGAGAACACTTCCCAATCGTTATGCTCTGGCTTACCTCTTCCCACTCGATAGCCCCAGGCTGCAATCGAATGAGGGCCAATCTTCTTATCAGGACAGTTGAACGGAAGCAGCCTCTTAGGCTTGAGCAGTCGAGACATGATGAGTGTGTCAACAACTTTACCTTTGAAGGTATATCCGTACAACTTCTCCAGTAATGGGAGATCGTATCCAAGCCCGTTGTGAATGATTAAGACATCGACAGTATCTAGGTATGCCAACATCTTTTTAACGTCACCTGGGCCGAATTTAAGGGCTTCCTGTCCCTTTTCTCTAAACACACCACAATGCACTTTGGTGACTGTATCGAGAAGACCATCAGCCTCTAGGTCACCAAATGCAATTCTCATGTGTATAAACTCCTAAGCTCATCCCTGAACCTGCTGATGATGTGATGGATCTTAGCATAGGTGTAGTCAGTCAGATTGGAAATGTCAGTGGCGCTGTAGCCATGACGAAGGTGCATTGTCAGAATCTCTTTCTGAGCTTCGCTCTTCGTGGAGATGATGTCGTACACTTCCCTTCGTGTCTGATCGGTTACCAGACCACATTCGACTAAACCAAGAGGCTCATCATCCTCTTCGATGTACGAAAGACCAATCTCGTCACGCATGTAGTCGTTGTAAGAGTTGTTCAAAATCATCGAAAACCATTTCTCGAATTCATCAACACGCAAGGTGTTGTAGTATTTCATGGCTCGTGCATATGCCTCCTGAACAATGTCTTCAGCTTGGTGAACACCTCCTGCACGGAAGGTCATTCGTTTCATGATTCTACCGTAATTCTCTCGGTAGTGATTCTCGATGATTTCGTACATTTATACCTCTATTAACAAGAATCGTCGCAACCGTAACCTAATTGACAACTGCGACCACAGTACCCTGTCGAGTTCCCTGAACCGCCCTCATGCTCGTCACAAAACCATGCTTCCAACTCTTCATCATAGATAGTGGCGTCGTTATCGCAACCACAATACTCACACAGTTGTTTTTCCATATCACACCTCGTTAAACAATCCAGTTGCTCGATCCCAATACAGCTTGAACCGACCGACCTCACCAAACTCTCGATCCTCAAGAAGAACTAGAGTTCTCAAATTCCTCTCCTCAGTGGAGAGGTTTGGATCTCGATTGCCCTCCAGACCGAGCATGAGATTGCAGCTACGAGCCATAGCACGACTGCCAGCAAATTGAGAGGATAAAACTTCACCTCCCCGCTCATGTGGCGGACCTGAATCAGGATTACGCAAATGGCAAAAGATAAAGATGAGAATGTTGAGATCAAGAGCCATAGCCGAGAGTTCTTGAGCAATTTCTTGAAGTTTGACATTTGCTGTAGCGGCGTCCATGCCGTTTGTTAAGTTGGTAATGGGGTCGATCATCACAACCTTACAACCCTCCACCGTACACGCATGACGGATGTCTTCTTTCAAAGAATCCCAACCGACGTGTTGGTAGAGATTGAGCATGTAGAGGTGGCCTTTGAGCGTCTCACCTGCCTTGTTGTAAGCCTGTTCATCAAACTCTTTGTCAGGATCGTGAAAGAACTTACCTTCCAACTTACCTGCCACTAGCTTGTAAGTTTTCTTGTTACTCTCCTCTGGCTTCGCAAGGAACACCTTCAAACCGTAGTTCTTGATGAAGTGAGCAGCCAAAGTGTTAACCACTTCTGACTTGCCTTGTTTCTGCCCTGCACCTAGGTAGATTGTCTCTCCGAATCGTAAGCCACGAGTGGTTTTAGTGATGTGTTTCCAAGGCCAGTCCAAACCAATCTTAGGGATTTCCTTTGCACTCTCGTGCAATTCATCCCCTGAGACGATACGAGTGTTCTTAGGCTTTTCAGCCCTGAACTGACAAGCATTGTAGCAAGCCTTGGACTTACCCTCCAGAAGACATTCGTTAGCATCCTTACCCGGAAGAGTGGCAACCATTACATCCGGGAGAATCTTGATAACGTCTTCGGCAGCTTTCTTACCTGGCTCGTCAGTATCGAATACTAGAATGATCTCCTTGAAATGCTGACGGATCTCCTTGATTTTGGAAGGGAGTTCTTTGTAAGCATTGCCTGCTCCAGTCCGCAGAGAGACAACAGCAGGATCAAGGTGAGCATATTGGGAGAACTTGTTTTGATCTTTAAAAATCTGATAAAGGGCTATGGCATCGAATTCACCTTCAGTGATGAATAGCTTCTTAGCGCCAGTCTTGAGAGCTTGCTCCCATCCGAACAAGTCAACATCCTTCGTAGAGCCAATGGCCCACATCTTCTTCGGGTTAAGAACACGAGCCTTATATCCTTGAAGCTCTCCGTTACGGAAGTAAGGGAAGTAGACGGAATAAGGTGTTACACCGTCCTCTTCAGATACTCCCACTTTCACACCGAAGTATTCAAGGGACTCTTTACGGAGCTTACGATCTTCAATCGCTACAACTTGGTAATCCTTAACCTCATCAATCTCAGCCTGAATTTCTTCAGGGCTTTTGATTTTGATTTGAGGGCGGTAGCCAGGAGGCTTGTCTCCGTAAGGATTGGGTTCGTACTTGCCACAGGCAAAACAGAAAGCATCATACGTTCCGTCGTCCTGTAGGAAAACCTGCAAAGCATGGGAACCACACGAGTGCCTTAGTTTTTCAACTGACTTCCCCATTGTCCTCCCTCACAGTTGGTTTTAGAATTGCAGCGACTTTTACGTCCGTCTCGATTTTCTTCATAAGTTGTTTCTTCAAAGTTGTGTTCTGGACAGTAAGAGCCTTAATCATGTCCCCTCGCTCCACAATCTCTAGTTTCATAAGCTCAATGTCATAGGAGAGACTCTGAACCATTTCTTGAAGCTCTTCAATCTGATCTTCGAGATTGGCAATTTCAAATTCGTTGCTCATACGAGTTCCTTTGGAATTTCTACTTCTTCCCCCAGCTTCGACGCTACATAGCAGCGCATGGCGGCGATGAGGGGAGTGGGGCCGTAGACATAAGAGTCGGGAGCGCCCCGTCCATAGGTCGCAGCGCACACCCCGTCTGGTACGGGCGGGCAGCGTGACCAAAGGTCCAGCCCTCGCCCTCGGATCTCCCGCTCAATGATCGGCCCGCCTTGTCCCCAATATTGTGAAGGCTTGTAGTGGCCTTCGTCTACGTCCTTGACGGTAGCGTTGAGCATCCAAGAATTCTCATCCACGAGGTAGCCCTCGCACTTGGCCACTGCCCAATCAAGTGCTGCACCAGACAACTCTGACACTTTGACTTTCATATCAACCTTTCAAGCTGGGAAGGATAAGACCTGATTCCCAGAGATTTTTAGCCAATTACCCACGAGGATTATACGAATCTTCCATCAATTGCATGTCAGACAAGGAGTACGGGTCCTCGTCTTCATCAATGTCATACGGCTCATTGAGAGCCTCTTCAAGCTCGATACGTTCAATCTCCCGTTGGAAGTCGATGGTCATAGGGTCTTTCTCTCGGTACTTAGTTCGACGAATGGTGTTGCTCATTTTTCAAAACCTTTCCAGCAATCTGCACAAGTCATACGACTCCCTTCTCTTCGGCTGATGGAGAAATTTCCGATCTTGCCACATAGATATTTTGTCGGAGGCATGTCGTATGGTTTATACTCCGCTAAATGGAATTTCTTATCCCACGAATTGTAAAACTGACCCACAGTTCGACTCTCAGTTATAAAGCGAAGAGGGTGGTTCGGGCTGTCGTTAAGACGTTTCATTAAGGCTCCGGCTAGGCTGCTGCGCCTGCTCCTGGCTGGCCCTGTGGCGCTTGATGATGAGACATGCCTGATGCACGACGGTTTCCAGATCGTCGATCACCGCGCCATCGCCGTGGATCGCTGCGTTCAGCTTGTTGCGGGCATCAATGCATCGGCGCGTGTCGTCGGCCTGCTCCTGGCTGGCGGGCTGGTTGTTCCCGAAATCAGCTTCGGGAACATGGCTGGCGGGCGGGGCGGTGTAGAGCGCACGAAGGAGATCCTTCAGTTTGCCTTCGCACTCCGTTGCCCTAGTGTTGAAGAGGTCTCGGTAATCTTGGTGTTTTGCGCAGTGGTATTCGTTCAGATTGGTGCAAAGCTGTTCAACGAGTTTGCAAGCCTCACCGCAAGACAGGCCAAGCACCTCCCCACCCTCTGCGGGCTGGGCGTGATGGGAGAGGGCGTCGCGGGCGAAAGCATCGACAGCCTCCATTTCCTCGGACAGTTCGCCCAGCCAGGCGCGGCGGGTTGCAGCGAAGGAAACGTAGCGTTGCAGCGCCTCGCGCAGCAGTTGGTTTTCCTTAGACATTTCACAAATCCTTGAACAAATCAACATAAGCCTGAAGCGTAGCTCCAGACAATCCAGGGGCAGTGTTCACTTCCAGAACGTAATGCTTGTTCTGTTTACGATTGTAAACAAGATCGACAGCACCGAAGTCCAAACCAAGCGCCTTTACAGCAGAGATGGACTGATAATACGCATCTTCCAAATTGAACACCTTCACATCCTGATTGGAATAGATGAAACCATTGCCATGATTTCGCACCTTCCAATTCACCTTCTCATCAGGGATGTCCTTATTACGAGCCTTACGCTGAACAAAGAAGACATTCCCACGAAAGACGTGGAGACGGTATTCCTCTGCCTTAGGGATGTACTTAGTATACAGCTTGGCATTAGGGATGTCCACCTTCGGCTCGGAGTCGGGATCGACAATGACAATTCCATCCCCACTATAGGCGTTGAGCTTGGTACGAGCCACAACAACCGAACCTTCAGCAAGCCATTTATTAGCCTCCTCTAGGCTCTCAGTGAAGGCAGGGGTGGCTACCCCCTCGCCCTTAAACAATTTGAAGGCAGAGAGCTTATTAGAGGCTTTCGCAATTGCCTCGGGTTTATTGATGATAGCGCCCTCGATTTCCCGTTCAATCTTGGAAGCCCCCCAATTAATCACCGTACCAACACGAAGAGGTCTCCCTTCATGTCGGATACGCTTGTACCCGGTAGCAGCAGAGAGAGCCTTAGCCGACTCAGAAGCATTGTTGTAAGCGTAGATGTGTGTCATGATTAGAATTCCACGATGTTAACAGGGTTCACTTGGTCATCAACAATTTCCCATCCTTGAGGTACAAGGCGAACGCGGTGCCCCTCAGGGATAGGAGGGACAGGATCAAAAATACCCCCTCGTGCGACGAACATATCCTTACCGCCGGGTTTTGCAATACGTCTCTTTTCCTTCGCTTCCGCTTGACGAGAGGCATATTCCTTGGCCTCGAAAGGCACTTCAATTGTCAAGCTGAGAGCTTCAGCAAGATGGAAAGCCGCATCAGGCTGGATGAACACATCCGTCAGATCACCAAGAACTTTCTTGTGGAAAGCGTCGTGGTCATTCACTGCTTCAGTGTAGACATTCCAAGCATTCCCTTTTTCAATCGCATACTGACGAATCTTCAGCAATGCACCAATCCAGTTCAGCAACACTTTCTTATCCATAGTGCCACGCATCCCACGGAACTCGAGAGTGCCGTACTTCGACAGAGAGGCCATGTTACATGCACCATAGCGAAGCTCTTCGTTGACAAACACCCGCATGTCACGGAAGCCAAGTTGAATGAGGCACTTCAGGATTTCAGTGAGTTCATCACTATCCACCATTCGGAGACAGAATCGATTGTTATTACGATGTTCACCGCAATAACGCATCAAGTCTTTCTCCAACAGGAAGTAGGTGTAGACGAAGGCGCCGATAGCCTGGACATCCATGTCCAAACAATTCACATGGACATGAGAGGAAGTACGGAAGCTGAAATCAATCTCCGCACCTTTCTGTGAATCAATCAGCTTATCGAGAGCCTGGCTCACATCCGCCGCCTTCAAAGGGGACGAGACAAACTCGTGACGGGAGCTAGGGAATTCGCCACGAAGGGAACCATCATCCTCGCTCCGCCAGTCGTCTAAGACGACAGCCTTCATGCCGTTACCTTCGGCTTCGATTTCGATACCGACAACCTCTCCTTGAAGGTTGTTCTTACCCAACAGTGCGTGCAGCTTGGTCATAGTCAAAGTTCCAGACAACAGATTTCAGATATTGGAATTCAGGGGAGAATTCCAGGCCACGGAGGTCAGTTGCTCCACGCAGGACACGACCAACCTTACGTTTCTTGTAATACAGGTGACGATTCTCACAGACAGCGAACTGCCTATCGAATGCGCAGACACCTCCAAATGTCTTCACTTGCTCAATAGCTTCAGGAAGAGAAGGGTAGATACCTTTCAGGGTTCGATAGAACTCCATGCTAGACGTGGAGAGGCTATGAATCTCACCACGTTCATAACGAAAGAAGTCAATCAGCTTACCAACCTTGATGTTACTGTCGTTAATGCCCATCATGAATCGACGGACAGGGGCACGGCTGACGTAGACAACAAGGCCATTCAGATTGACATAGCCGAGACGAGAGTCAGGAGGGGTCAGGGTGTTGTCCTCCTTAATCCACACACGTTCGATGTTGCCATCCTTCAAGCTCTTAACTTGGGCAATCTTCTTGTTGCCGTCAGAGCCGACATTGATTACAAGAACAGGCTCCCCTTCGTGGATAGCAATACAGCCCTTCCAGAAGGTACGGAGGTCTTCTACAGAAACTCGTGGGTCAAGCATTAGGGATCTCCAGGTTCTCAGCCTTCATGATCTTCAGGGCTTCCTTGCGATTGGAAGTGTTGATGATCTTCTGAATGTCTCCGTACTTGTCAGCCAGGTCGACACCATCCATGAGTTGATTCATACCCTTGACAGTGTTTCGATACACCCAGCGCATCAGCTTCTCACTGTTGAGCCAAGCATTCGAGAGAGTACGATACTCCGCGCCATAAGGCTTCGGACGGAAGCAGCCAGCCTTGCCGTACATCTGACGACGTTCCTTGTCCTGGTCATAGAACAGGGAGCCGAGGCCCAGGAAGAAGTCCATCTGTCGAGCCACCATACGACATTGGTTCAGGTGGTTGCCATCCAGAGGGTTCTTACCATCCGTCCAACCAATGTGGACATGCCCCGAAGCAGTACGCATAGGACGGTCACCATCAGGCTTGACGTTGGCATTGCCATCCCAGCCATTAAAGTCAGGATCGCAACCAAGTTCCAAGGCTTCCTTGGGCTGCTCCTTCATGTAAGCCTCATCGAACTTGGCGACAGGGACAGCCACCACTTCAAACTCAGGCACCATCAGGCGCATCTGTTCATACACGTCATTCACAAGGAAGACAAACTCGTCCTCGCTCTTGGCAGGGTCGATGTTAAATTCGAGAGCCATACCATCCACTTGGACAGCGCCAGATCGAATCTTGTGAGGGTTCTTCTTGTCGCCTTTGATGAGGCCATGAGCGGAACGGAAGATACCGTTCTGTTTGACAAACACTTCAGGATCGCAACCGACGAGAATTTGAGACATGATGATTCCTTTTAGCTTCAGTTAGTGGAATTGAACGTATTGATTTACTTCGCCTTGGGCGACGCATTCGTGGCAAACAGCTTCGCCAGATTGAGTGAATTTGAAAGCCATGTTAGGGTTGACATGACCAGAACACCAAGCACATTCTCCGTGCTTCTTGTACCAGTCTTGTTCAGGGATGAGGGCTCCTTTACTGTCGTGGAAAAATCGACCAGCAGAAGTGCCGTCAGCCAGCTCTTCCACCACCTCCTTAGTAACTGTGTTGATGTCAGCCTTATCCAGACGGACAGTGCTGTGTTGCACCTTGTAATACAAGCCATAACGATCACGGACAGAATATGTGTGCATCTCTGCCCAGATGTGCTTATTCAGCAGCTCTGTCTTGTCATTCTGATTGATGAACAGCTTGATGTTCCGTTGAGGAGAGGCTGCATCACGACACATGTAATACTTACCACCACTGGTATCGTGGCCACACCCGAAAACATACAGTTTCACCTCAATGCCCTTGGCATAAGGAGAGCCATTGTCCACACCACTGTCTTCGATCTTCTTGTTGTCAATGATTACTCCTGCGGCTCCAGCAACAGGGGTTTGAACACTTGCAACATTTGACGTTCCAGTCGTTTGCGTTCCCGTCGTGACAATCGTCGGTTTGGAGTGCCAAGCTCCGTTTCGCCATTCCCCGCTCCCTTGTGAGACGTAGGGTTGAAATCGGGAGGCCAGCGGCACCACATGAGGTTTGCCAAGAGAGCCATCAGCATGGAGCTGAATCTTGTGCCATTGATCGACAGGCAGTTGCTCAGGATCGGTGTATTCCAGTTCCTCACGAGACAAAGCAACTTCCAACATCCATTGCTCGGAGGCCCAGGCCAACTGACCTCCCTTGAGAACAGTCATCCACAACGGACGTTCCTTGTTACGAAGGAAGTTGAGAGAGCCTTCCTCGATGTTGTACCAAGTTAGTGCCCAAGCACCATCCAAACCCTTGATGGCATCCTCAACACCCTTAGAGTTGATGTGATGGTAGAGAGCCTCACTGTCCACATCAAACTTGTGACCTGCCTCGAGGTAGTATTTGTTCTTCAGCGTACCATTGTGAGCACCCACAACCTTGTTGAATTCAAAAGGGTGAGCATTGCGAACAGAGACACGACCCTGTGTGGCGAAGCGATTGTGTCCAATCAATGCCGTGTGAATCCCTTTCATTCCTTCATTGAAGACACGGGATTCCAAAAGGTTGTAGGCATGTCCAATAGCCTTCGGAGTGTCAAATGTACCGTCACGATGGACAATAACAGCACCCGTGCTGTCAATTCCACGGAGGGTGTCGAGAATTAGCATTGTCTTGAATGCACGTTCATGCTTGATGCCGAGATTACCGGCGATACCAACGAGTCCACAAATTTTAAAATCTCCGTATTCCGCGGCGAAAGAATTTCCCGTCGTCGCTATATAAGCCGTTAGAAATATCACTGACACGTCGATAGTCGATACCGACTATATCAGCAATCTCATTGTTCGATAGAATTTTAACCTGAAGAAGGTCTTTCACTCGTGCGATAATTTCAGGGGTGATTTTGCGGAAAGTTCTCCCACGAGAATCACGGTCACTGACATTATCAGATTGTGTTCCATGCGATAAGTGCTCAGGATTGATGCACCTTGGGTTGTCACATTTATGCCTTACAACCAATCCAGCAATATCTAATCCAGAACTTATTTCATAAATCCTCCTGTGGACTTTTACATTACCTGCCATTCTAGGGTAACCATCCGTATTAAAACATCTTACCCATTCTAGGCAATCCCCCGATCTAACGGTTTGCTTGAGCAAGTCCTCGATTTCTTCTTGTTTGGTCGCATTTGGTCTAACAATTCTTTTCATAAAATCTCCTGTGCGGTTATTCCTACCACACATAAGACTCCAATTTCAGAATTAATTAGCCACACATAGTTTTTCCTTAGTTCGATTGAATGAGAGAGTTATTTAGGGATGAATTCCATCTTCACCACTTTGCCATCGACAGTGGTGCGCTTGAGGAATCCTTGATACTCCGTTTCTCGTACATAATACGAGAGTAGTTTTTCTTTGTCTTGGAAATACTGACTAGAAGTAGTACCAGTATGGAAAATCATACCGTAATCCACCACTTCTTCAGGCTTGATGCGGTATTCTAGGTTCTTGTCGAAAGTCATGTAATTATCTCCGTTGTATGTGAAATCTTGCCACTCAGTCCTCGGAGGACGGCCTTGAACGGTCTTACCATCGGCCCAAGCCTTAATTACCTCTGCATGTGGATGTTTCATTTACAAACTCTCTTTCTCAATTTAGCCTTATCCCCTGGGCCAAACCAGAAGGCAAGGAGTTGTTCATCAGTTGCAGGTAGCTCTACAAGCTCTTTAACGGGCTTTGGAGAGGGTTTTACATACCAGCCAATACCTGCCCCTAGGGAGAGGCAAATAATCGCTTGTAGAAGGTTTTTAAGAATCATGTTCACCCTTACAGGAATCGAACCTGTGCCTAGAAGCTGACAGTTGTTACCTACCTAGGGGCTAAGATAATAAATTATCCCGTGTCCGTCTGGAATTAACTGTGTTAATCTAACATCTCCCACTGATGCTAAAGGGTAAATTCTTTTCAATTCATCAGCGAGGCTGGCAGGCCCGAGCTATCATCGGTTTGTTCGTCGTTCTCTGCTTTCAGGGAGAGCAGGTTCATAAACCTCCGCTCTTGTTCAGCGTATGTTTTCTTGGCAATGGAACCTATCTTGCTCCAAGCATATTCATCAGCGACAGCACCTAAATAAGCCTCACGGAACATCTCACCAGGCTCATAAACTTTCTTCATGACGTTTCTCCATTGAATGTGTTGGTGCCCCGAGCGAGAGTCGAACTCGCAAGCCATAAGCGTCGGAGCTTAAATCCGATGTGTTTACCAATTTCACCATCGGGGCGCTAATTACTTCTTTTCGGGAGAGTAGGCAAAAACACCTATGGTTTTGTATTCATAGCCGCCGTTGTACCTGTAACCAACTCGAAGTTGGACATTCTCAATACCGTACTTATCAACAAACTCGTCTAGAGTTGGTTTGATATCTTTGGCATCAACAACATCCCAATTAAAGACTTTTGATTTGATAAGCATGATTATATGGCACCACCGGAGGGACTCGAACCCCCAACCTACAGATTAGAAATCTGCTGCTCTATCCTATTGAGCTACGGTGGTATTTGTTAAACCTTCAAAAGACGAGTGATGAGACTCTTGAAATACTGAGCCATAGGCTCGTAGGATTCGCCAGTGAATTCAGGATGAGGCTGGAAACAAAGGGATTGTGTCGCTGGATAGAACACCACCTCGTAGTCCTCATCTGCCACATCCTTCTGGAAGACAACACCGTCATACCATTCACGCTTGCCTTTCAGATTGCTAGTAGCCACAACCTGAGCACCAGGACCAGGCATAATCATCTGATGGTGCGTGGAAGACACATACACCACCTCACCTGTCTCATGATCGGTGATGTAATGGCTGTTCGTATGCTTCTCGACATGTTGAAACATACGTCCACCAGACATGACGTTCAGGAACTGACCGCCACGACAGATACCTACGCAAGGCGTTCCGTTCTCCTGGGCCTTGTCGAACAGACGATGTTCCTTCTCATCGCGGACAGCGTTGTTCCCTGTCAATTCATGCTGCTTGTCCCCGTACAGATAGGGAGACACGTCTGCCCCACCTGTGAAGCAAATCAAATCGGCCTCATCAGGGTCACTGACGACAGTAAACCCCAGCTTGATGAACAGCATTTGGTAATGGAAGCTGCTCTGTTCGATGTATACACGCTTCATGCTTCGCTCCAGATTTGATTCACTTCACGGATGAGGGAGGGCACATCGACGGTAGCCTGTCTGTCGAATCCACGGCCTGTAGTTTCAGTATGTTTACCACGAATGGAACGGAATGTCATTTCTCCTTCCTCTTCCAAATAGGTCACTTGTTCTGCAATCCTGTCGTACCTCCGTTCAGAGAATTTGTGCAACGAGCGTCTCTCCAGGAAATAGCCTCCCTTGAAGAACTTGCACACGTCCTTGACATTCATCCGTTCATCGAGGTAATGATGCCAATTGGTGTTGTAGTACGGAAGCCATTTACCATTGTCGAATTGAACATAGCCAGTGAGCATGAAGGCAACAGCCTTAGACGCCCCCAGCTTACGCAGTTCAACGTAAGTTTGAATCACCCACGGATGTTCAGTGATGGTACGCATGGCAACAGCAAAACCTACCACTTCATTCGCTGGAGCGTCCATGTTGACAGGTACAGGACCCTCCATAGCACGGTCAGTGCGTTCCTGGGCAGAGAGGATATCCCAGCGAGAGGCAATACAATGCAGCCAGGGACTGTCGTTCACGAGCCATTCGACAAGCTCACGAATAAGAGGCTTCTGTTCTTCTTTCAGAAGGAACAGATTCCAAGTGCAGGCAGCAACCCTCCCTTTTCCATTAAATCCTGCATGGCAGGCAATTCGATGTGAAGCATAAAATGCTCCACCTTGGCCCTTCATTGCGAAAGAACCGAGCCCTCGCTTAGGATTGGTTTTCTTCAGGAGGATTTCCACATCCTGATTCAATTCCTTCTCAATAGAGGCAATCTCTTTCTTATCCGTCACCTCATCCACTTCACATTCATAAGCCCAGAGACGAGGATCATTGATTGGACGGGCGTAATCATACGAAGGAACAACATCATCAAAGAAAATCATCACGAACGAAGGATCAAAATTCTCATCCCCGGTGCGTGATGCACCGTACGCAGCGAATTCTTTCTTGAAACGGTAGAATTTCATGGCTAAAAATCCTCAAATTTGGGGTCTTATCGGTAGATAAATCGAACGATGCAATCTAACGACGCAGCGAAGATGCGGAGTGGAGAGTGCAGAGTGAGAGTTTATATACTAGAAGTATGCTTACGTCTTCGGCACCGCCTGCGGGCGCAGGGCGAGGATGGCGCGGGCAATAGATTCAAATTGTTCTCCACCGATCCAACTCCGATACTTCTGATCCCATAGCTCATATAGAAATTCATCCGACACCTCTGCCGGTTGCGCTTGCAGGGTGGCGAGGGCGTCGTTGTAGCCGCGCAGGTAGTGGGCGTCCATCTGGTCGGCGGTGTAGCCGCATAGGCTATGCAAATGCTCTCCACCTTCGTCACAGAAGCCAAGGTAATAGTCGGTCTCTGGCAACTCAGGCATTGCGGGGGTGGTGGTCATAACAATTCCTTTCAAATGAGAATAAATGCTGTAAACAGACTGATCGCAGTGACCGTCCATAGGAATAACGCATCCGCTTCATCAGCATCCTCGTCAGTGGACAAGATGAAACAAAACAAAGCGAGGCACAAAAGCAGGAAATAGAACATGGCAGGCCCTTCAGTTCAGTGGGTGGGAGCTATCATCATTTGCCGTTAGGCATCTGTTAAATCCAGGACAATCGCAGCTCTCCCATGTTATCCATGAGTCGATGGTGTAGAGGCGCGCTCTCCCAAAAGAGCACTTCATCATTCCACCATATCTCCATGGATGTGCGAGCGTCATCGAAGATATCCAACATTCCACTCTCCCAATAGGTCACACTTTCGTGCTCCCAATAGGAAAAGCCCCCGTATTGGGGGCTTTGTTGTTTATAGCTTAGCCCATTGGGGGCCAGGGCCACATGCTTAGAACGGGGCAGGCTCTGCCTTTGCAACGTTTCCCACGTTGTCATTCTTGGGGGCGAGGATGCTATCCTCTTCCACGCTCAGGTTCCCTTCAATGCCCATGCTCATGAGGGCTTCGCTCACGTCTTCGATGCTGAACACCACACCTTCGGTCTTGTCGGTGACAGACAACATTGCCTTCAGAATCTCCACGTTACTGATGTTGGCAGTGTGAGCCTTGCGCCAAGACTTAGTGAAGGATGCTTTCAGGTCTTCGACATTGTAGGGCTGTGCCTCCACCTTCAGATGCTCCTTCTGCCACGTCCAGATGTTGTTCAACGGATCTTCACGGAAAGCAGTCCATGCTTCCAAGGCAGGGGCGTAACGCTTCTTCGACTTCTTATCAAACAGCATCGCATCCTGATCGAAATGGTAGCCCGAGAACTTGGAAGCGAACTCGGTGAAAGCACGCATGTTCACGGGGGTGAGAACAGCGCGGAGCTTGTTCAGGTAGGCGGGTTGATTGAACTGATGCGTGGCATCGATGGCCAGGTTGGCATACACCTTCAGGGTGTCTTTCGTGATCTTTTCAGATTCACCCAGCAGGGCGAGAGCCTTGTCGAATTCAGCATCGAAAGCACGAACGTCATTGATCTTTGCGGGCATGGTATTCTCCATTGAAGAAAGTTAAACGATGCGGCACGCATCATATAGCCCACAATTACATGGGCTATGGGTTGAGTGCCTTATGCGGCTGCTTTTTCAGCCACAAACTCGGCATGTCGGGCGATGCGGCGGGCTTTGTTCTTTTCCCAACGCTTTTCGCCAGTGTAACGCTTATCTGCCGGACGATTCTTGTTGCGACCAAACTTGCGATTGCTACCAGACATGATGTTCTCCAGAAATTATTGATGCGACATGCATCCCAATACACACCATTTAGATGTGCATGGGGATGCCAGGGCAAGCCTGGCAGAGCCGTACATTGTAAGTATGTCGGGGGCTATTGACGCATCCGGTAGACGCCTAGCCGTATCCCTAATTTTTCCGGTGCATGATTCATGCCTATTGCTCCATGTGCCATGCTTCGCACATCCGGCTGGCTTCCAATCAATTAAAACATTCTTGCCCCACCTCCTACGGGCAGACTAGTTATCTTTAGCGTTTCATTTACCAATTGACCAGCATATCCCACCAGTCAAATGCAAGATGATGTCCGTCGATATACCATCGACGAATGTCCGATTCAATCAGATAGAATTCGGGCATGGTTATTCCTTCGGGACCAGGGACATACGATCCGCAGCATCCTTTGCAAACTGCACCACAAAGGGCAGATTCAGCCATGCCATGCGTTCATCGTAATCAGGGAATTTGATGTGCCAAACCATTTTTGTTTCTCCGACTGTTTACATTAGAGTCTGTCGTTAGACTCTAGTGTAAACATTCTGCCCCGTCTGTCAAGCCCCTATTTCTAAGGGCTTCCCTCATTTTGTTTCATCCGTCTTTTTCAAACATGCACCATATTGGTGTTCATGTGCATACCCACTATTAGCCATAGGGGGTGCATGTTCTAGCCTGGCAACAGGCAGACGGACTAATCCATTAATAAGGGATAAAGTCAGACGGGGCAAAATGTTAAAGAACGCTAGACATAGGGCTGCTACTAGTGGAATGCGCTATCACTTTTTCCACTCTACTCAGGATCAAACGGGGGCGAGAAGAACCGAGCCATTGGCCTAATGTATACACCCACGTTTACCTTAGGGCAGACGGTATGCCGTCTCCCACGGGGGATTATATGAATGGATACAATACGGGCTATGAATCAGTCCGGGCTTTGTACGCTGACGGTCTGAGAAACACCTACGCTAGATTGTCAATAGACTAGGATGTTTGAGGGTGAGGGGCCAAGCCCCTTCCCATTGTTAACAGGCAACATCAACAACAACCCGGACAACTCCAGTGGATTTTTTCCATTCGAGAATGTCAGATGATTTCGGCATGGCAAACACCTCAAATTTTTTGAGGACTGCGCCTTTGTTGTTGATAAGGGTGACGAGGAATTGCATAGCAAACTCCGATAGTTTAAGGGTTAACACCCTCAAACACCCATAGTCTATTGAATTATTAAAGAACGTGACGCCATTGTAGGCACACTTTAAACGATCTGTCAACCATGATAAGGTCGTTACTTGGCAAGCCTGCTAATACGCAAGTATGCTGCCGTTCCCAGTTAAACACCTAATGTTCGCTTTTCCTTTAGTCCCGAATGGCTCAGGCACGAATGCCCTACAAAACGGTTTAAGTGTGCATCTAATGCACCCGACTGGCTGACAGATTGTTAAAGAGCGTGCCGCTAGGGCGACAGACTCAATTATGCACATTGTGCTGCTTGAGTCAACCCCCTATTTGAGGGGGCTTGCTGCCAGGGCGAAGCCTTGACTGCATGGGTTGAATCATGAGGCATGTTTGAAAGATTGTCATTAGGACAAACCCTAATACGTAATCAACCATACAACATGACGCGCGTAGCGCAATAGCACAGAAACACTGTGTCGCACAATAGGGAACAACCCTGGATACACATGATGCTCCGCATGACGTATTGAATAACGTCACTTCGTGACAAATACAGAATGCCGAAGGCGTCTTGAGTATGTAACCTATTGATTTACTTGAGCTTTTTCCTTGAGCATATGCCTTGAGTATATATCTTGAGCCTGGATGCTTGGGGTATTGAGGATGAATAATTGGGGTGGGAGTCAATACACACATATAGCATACCCTATATGGTCTTATATAAGATTTGAGATATTCTTGAGCATATATGCTTGAGGGGTAGGCAGGGGGTGTACCTGGGGTTCATATAGGTGCATTGCAACTAAAATTTATCTAGCAAAAATTCCAACAATTGGAACGCTTGCACCTTAAAAATTTCTAGCAGAAATTATTACAATTGACACCCTTGTGACTAAAAAATATCCCACAAAAATTCTGACAATTGACCCATCCCTCTCCCACATGTCAGAGCTTGAGGATTATGCCTTGAGACGCCTTCGGCAATGGCCCGTAGGGCCGTAAGAGGATACGATTAGACGAAGGGATGCGGAGCATCATACGATGCCCCTTGCATCTGTTAACATCCATAAAGGAATGAAATGAGTAAGATTACATTGAACGATGTAACAAACATTGATGCTCTGTCAGTTATCAATGACAATTTTGATAAGATTGAGCAAGAACTCCAGAATAAGGTTCTGTACAGGGATAATCCTGTAGGAGAACCTAATGTGATGGAGAACAGCATTGATATGAATGGTTTTGACATTCTTAATGCTGGACAAGTTTTCTCTGCCGAAGGCAGGTGGGCCACGATTGACGAGCTTGAAGCGATTGAAGCTAACGTCAATACAATGAAGAATACAACAGAGCTAGCTCGTGACCAATCGATCGTATACGCTGCTGACGCTCAGTTTGCTAGTATTGAAGTTCAGACGCTCTACGATAGTTTTGATGACCGATACCTTGGTGTAAAAACATCTGATCCCGCTGTAGATAATGACGGCAGTCCACTATCCACAGGGGTGATGTATTTCAGAAGCTCCGGCACTCCGATTATGAGAGTGTTTAATGGAGGAGCTTGGCAAGATGTGGGCAGCATCACCACTACTACAACTACCTCTATCGATCCTGTTCTTTGGGCTTCTCAACTTGAAGCAGAAACAGCAACTAGCGAAACAAAGGTAATGAACCCCAAGAGGGTGTCAGATGCCATTAATAAACTGGTTAAAGAGGGGTTCACTACCACAGGTGCGATTACTCTTCCAGGAAATGCCTCTACAGCTCTCCAGGCAGTTCCGAAGCAGCAGCTTGATGCAGCAATTGCATCAATTTCAGCAGTTCCTTCAGGAAGTGTTACAGCTTTTGCTGGATCATCTGTTCCTGCTGGATGGTTAGAGTGCGACGGATCGGCTGTGTCTCGTACTACTTATGCTGCTCTGTTTGCAGCAGTTGGAACAACGTATGGCGCAGGAGATGGGTCCACTACGTTTAACCTGCCCCAACTCCGAGGAGAGTTTATTCGTGGATGGGATAACGGACGAGGAATCGATTCTGGACGTGCTAGAGGATCTGCTCAGCTCGATGCTTTCCAAGGTCACGAACACAAGTTCTACGACATCAAAAATGGAGGAGGTGGTGGGTATAACGGTGCCGGATCAAATGACTGGACTCGTACTACTTATGAGATTGTAAAGAAGAGTGATACGTTTGGGGAGCCTAGAATTGCTCCTGAAACCCGTCCTCGTAACATTGCAATGTACTACATCATCAAAACATGAAAACTGAACATTTTAAACCTAGGCGCTATATCAGCACTCCCTGGCTATTCCGTCTTCTCCGTCCTCTCTGGGCCCTCTTCGGTAACGAAGACGATGGCTTCTACGGAGATGAGAAATGGAGAGCAGGAAGGGAGAAGACTGTCGGACTAGCCATCAAATGGTGGTTCCGCAATCCCTTTCACAATCTGTTCTTTTACATCATCGGTGTAGCAGATCGAGAACGAACAGTGTATTCTTTTGGGGAATGGGGCAGCCCTGGCTGGTCATTCCATGTTGTAAATTGGAAGTTTCTCTATCTACCTTTCATTTCCTACAGCGGAAAGATTGATTTCTACATCGGATGGAGGCCATACGGAGCATTTGGAGTAAAGCTGAAAAATGGAGATCGTTAAACAAACACAGCACGTCATGGAAACCATCCCAGATAGTGCAAAAGTAATTGCTACAGCAGCAGCTCCTATGGCCTCCCTCTTTGGATTGACGGTAGAAGAATGGTCTTTCGTCCTCTCAGGAATTGTGGCCCTACTGTTCATCTTGGAAAAGCTCTATCGATTCTATAAGTGGGTGAGAAATGAGCCTGAAAAATGTAATCCTCCAGAATAAATGGCTTATTGGGGCTACTTCGGCAGCCCTAATTGCTGGTGCAACCTATTGGGAAGGGGTTAGATATGCTCCCTATTACGATGTGGCTGGAGTTCCAACTGTCTGTATGGGATATACTGGTCCGGGAATCACTTTTGGTAAGCGTTACAGCCATGAAGAATGCACAAAACTCCTTAAACAAGAGCTAATTGAGCATGGAAATGGCGTTTTAAGCTGCATCACCCGTCCTATGAAGGAGAATGAGTACAATGCCTTTACCCTTATGGCATACAACATTGGTGTGCAAGCCTTCTGTGGCTCACAGGCAGCTAAACAGTTCAATTTAGGGAATACGAAGCTCGCTTGCGACTTAATCGCCTTTGATTACAAGGGACACCCTAATTGGAGCTATGCAGGAGGTAAGTTTTATAAAGGCTTGCACAATAGAAGGCTCTACGAGCGTTCAATGTGCCTAGGGGATGCCAATGTATACAAGAGCTAAAATAATCGCTTCTGTGGCTGTTTTAGCGGCTCTATGGGCCTTCCATGAATATGACAAGGCTCAGGCTGTGAAGCTAGTACGGCAAGAGATGGTTCTCAAGGCTAAGGAATACGCGGAGAGGACTGAAAGAGCCACTAAGGCTCTTGAAGCCTCCCTTCGTTCAGAAAGTAAGCAGAAAGATGCTAAAATCGATTCTATTCAGCGTCAGCTTGCTGACACTATTAAACGGCTGCAGCAGCGTCCAGTACGTCCCAACGTCGTTACAGTTACCGAAATTAGAGAAGCCTGCACAGGAAGAGAGCTTTACAGAGAGGATGGAGAATTTCTTGCAAGGGAAGCTGCCCGAGCTGAAAGAATCCTCGAAGAAAGGAACTTCTACTGGCAGCAATACGAAAACGCAAGAGTGAAATTGGAGGAGCTTAATGATCGACAAGACTAAACTTGTAGACGGTCAAGGCAAGCCTCTCACACAGTCTCTGTTCCTTGAGATTGGATACACTGATTTCTCCGTATACACGCTGAAAGATCAGGACTACGAATACAACGATAAAGTGTATCCATCTCTCAAACGTCTCTACTTAGAGATGGAAGACCCCACCGAATATGAATTCGCTAACGAATGTTTGCTAGGTTGGAGACATTGGATTAGATTGTGTGAGAATAAGCAGATTGCTAAACACATTGACGAATGGAGAGCAGAGTTGGAATACAAACTCCGCTCTAAAGCTGTTCGTATGATGCTGTCTTCCGCTAAGGAAGGCAATTACCAAGCTGCTAAATGGTTTGCAGATAGAGGATGGTCTAATAAGGGTGCTGGAAGGCCCTCTAAGGCCGATGTAGAACACGAGAAGCAAGTGCAAGCACGTCTGGGAGAAGAATATTCTGAAGACGTTGTGCGACTGTTTCAAAGAACGTAAGAGGACATATGGCTGATATTTTCCGTAAAACACGAAGAGATCGTGAAGAAGCTGCTGGTCTTTCGGAGAAACCTCCTGAAAAGAAGAAGGAATCTGAGCAACCTCAGATGACTCAAGCTGATTTTCTTTATGGGTATAAGAGGAAGGATGGCGGAGATCGCCCTCCTATGTCTAAGAAGTGGGTTGAAAAGTAATGGTATTAGAAGAAGAGAAGTGGCGAGTAGACGCCCAGAAAAAGCTAGAAAAGATGCCAGAAGAGGCAAAGCAGATTCGGGAAGCTGCCCTACAGGACCTCTTCTTCTTTGCTAGATTGGTTAATCCTGGATACATGTACGGAGATGTACATAAGGAAATCTTCAAATGGATGGAGGAGTATTCCTTATTCGGTCAAGGTAAAGCTGATGTAACCAATAAACTGATTATGCTCCCTCGTGCTCATTTGAAGAGCCATATGGTGGCTACATGGGCTTCTTGGATTATCACAAGACATCCTGAAGTGACTATTTTGTATGTCTCTGCTACTTCAGGACTTGCTGAGACACAGCTCTATGCGATCAAGAACATCCTCACCTGCACCCCGTATTCTCGTTATTTTCCTGAATATGTGCACCCTAACGAAGGTAAGAGAGAGCGTTGGTCTCAGTCGTCCATTTCCATCGATCATGTAAAGCGTAAGACTGAAGGTGTTCGAGATCCAACTATTGCAACAGCAGGTCTAACCACAAACACCACAGGCTGGCACGCTGATATTCTCATTCCTGATGACTTGGTTGTCCCTGAGAACGCATACACAGAGGATGGTCGAGAGAGCGTTGCTAAGAAAAGTTCTCAATTCACGTCTATCTTGAATGCTGGTGGGTTTACGATGGCCTGTGGTACTCGTTACCACCCTTCTGACATCTACGCTACATGGAAGAAACAAGAATACGACATCTTCGATGAAGATGATAATGTCATCAACCGTGTTCCTGTCTGGGATGTGAAAGAGTACACTGTCGAGCGAGATGGAGTTTTCATCTGGCCGCGAGCAGTGCGTCCTAGCGATAACAAAGCATTTGGATTTAATAGCCAAGTATTGGCTAAAATCAGAGCGCAGTACGAGGATCGAATTCAATTCTACGCTCAATACTACAACGATCCTAACGACCCAGGCTCCAATCGTATTAGTCGTGACAAATTTCAATACTACGATAGGAAGTTTCTAAAACAAGAGGGCGGTAGCTGGTATTTTAAGAATAAACGACTAAACATCTACGCAGCAATCGACTTCGCTTTCAGCCTGAGTAAGAAAAGTGACAACACAGCAATCGTGGTTATCGGCATTGATGAAGAAGGTTTCATCTATGTCCTGGACATTGATTGTTTTAAGAGCGATAAGATTAGTGAGTATTTTGCTCATGTTGCTCAATTACATTCCAAGTGGGGTTTTAAGAAACTTCGAGCAGAAGTTACAGTCGCTCAAAGCATTATTGTGAGAGACTTGAAAGACAAAATTCGGGAGGATGGTCTTTCTATCTCCATTGATGAACACAGGCCCACTAGAAACGAAGGTACTAAAGAGGAACGTATCGCAGCCGCTCTGGAACATCGCTACGATAACATGTCCATCTGGCACTATAAGGGAGGGTATAACGATGTCTTGGAAGAGGAGCTTGTTCTCGCCCGTCCAGCGCATGATGACATCAAGGATGCTCTGGCTTGTGCTGTGGAAATTGCCATTAAGCCAAAGAGGGGCAGAGGAATTGACTCGCCGAGTGGTAATGTTTTACAATTCAACAGCCGCTTTGGTGGCATTAAGTTCAAATAAGGATAGGAATGGCAAAGAAACCGTTAACAATCGATGAATTTGGTCGACAAGATATTGCCAAATTTATTGCCCATACATGGGACAAATACAATCAACAACGCTTAGAGCAGATTGAAAAGTGGAAAGAACAACGTAACTATGTCTTCGCTACTGACACGTCTACAACTTCAAACAAGTCTCTTCCTTGGAAGAACTCTACAACTCTTCCAAAACTATGCCAGATTAGAGACAATCTCCATTCCAACTATATCAGTGCTCTATTTCCTAATGACCAATGGTTGAGGTGGGAAGCCTATAGCCTCCAGGACGCTACGAAAAAGAAGAGTAAGGCCATCGAGGCTTACATGGCAAACAAATGCCGTGAAGGCGGTTTTAAGCGCATCCAGAGCCAGCTCCTGTATGACTACATCGACTACGGTAATGCTTTTGCTACGGTGGACTTTGAAAGCCAGTATCGTACCGATGCTATGGGTAAGCGGGTGCCTGGTTATGTTGGCCCTGTCGCTCGCCGTATTAGCCCTTACGACATTGTCTTCAATCCTCTTGCTCCTTCTTTTAAGGATTCGTTCAAGATTGTCCGAAGCATTAAGACGGTTGGAGAGCTGGCAGTAATGGCTGAAGAACAGCCTGACAATGTTTGGCTGGCCACTGCCCTGAAGAATCGCACTAAAATCAATGCTCACATGAATGCCTATGGACTGGATGATTTCCATAAGCAAGAGGGCATTATGATTGACGGATTCGGGAACATGCAAGAATACCTCCAAAGCGGGTATGTGGAGCTTCTGACGTTCTACGGGGACATCTATAACCCTGAGACAGGAAAGCTGGATAAAGGACGTGAGATCGTCGTTATTGACCGCATGTGGAAGATCCAAGACAGAGAGCTTGTTTCTTGGTTTGATACTGCTCCTATTTTCCATGTTGGTTGGCGTATTCGCCCTGACAATCTGTGGGGCCAAGGCCCTCTCGAGAATCTTGTTGGTATGCAATACCGAATGGACCATTTGGAGAACGCTAAAGCTGACGCTATGGATTTGGGTATTCATCCTCCTCTTGTGATTAAGGGAGAGGTTGAAGAGTTCAACTATGGACCCGGAGAGGAAATCCATATTGACGAGAACGGAGATGTCACGGAACTCGCTAGAAACGCTCAATGGGTGCTTCAGGCAGATAATGCCATTGATCGCCTAGAAATGCGTATGGAGCAGTTTGCAGGGGCCCCTAGAGAGGCTATGGGCATCCGCTCTGCCGGTGAGAAGACTGCATTTGAAGTGCAGCAACTTCAGAACTCGGCTTCTCGTATCTTCCAAGAGAAGATCAATACGTTCGAGACAGAACTACTTGAACCTCTTCTGAACGCCATGCTTGAGACGGGGAGACGTAATCTTGACGCTAACGATGTAGTCAAGAGCATGGATAATGATCTGGGCATCGCTACGTTCATGGAAGTGACGAAGGAAGACATCACTGCTAACGGGGTGATTCGCCCTATCGGAGCTAGGCACTTTGCTGCTCAAGCGCAGCTTGTTCAGAACCTTACACAGCTTGCTAATACACCTGTTTGGCAACAGATTGCTCCTCACGTCAGTGCTAAGAGTCTTGCTACGCTTGTTGAGGACGTTATGGGCTTGACTCGTTTCGCTCTTATCCAGCCTAATGTGGCAGTGTTTGAGCAACAAGAGCTACAACAGCTTTCTAATCAAGCAGGGGAAGAGAACGAGATGATGATGATGCAGGAGCCTCTCCAATGAAAACATCTCTAGTTGCTGGATTGACGAAAGAAAAAGCAACGGAAGTACGAAGCGAATTTATTCATTCTGTACATTTTAGGGAACGCCTTATTGACGTGTTAAACGGCAAGAAGGCTTCCTTCCGTTCTGAGGTTACGTCTAAGACTTCTTACGAAAGCCCTAGCTGGGCTTTCTTACAAGCAGATGCTATTGGCTACGAAAGAGCAATTGATGAAATTATTTCTCTTTTAATGGCTAAAAAAGACGAAATTTGAGGTCCTAGCTATGTAAGCTACGGATTACATAAGCGTGAGTGAGCGAAGCGAACGGAACGAGCGGTTAGCGAGTGCAGTGAGTGGAGCGAACGAACCTTATGAATACCGTGAGAGAAAGAATTAGAAATACTGAAGAGGGAGTGAGTGAAACGAACGACCCTTCAGAATATATACATTGCGGGATTGGTATAGTGGCTGTGCCCTAGCCTTCCAAGCTAGTGAGGTCGGATCATTCCCGACATCCCGCTCCATATCTGCTCTGTTAGTTTAATGGTAGAACAATGGCTTTGTATCCCATTGGTGGCTGTTCGATTCAGTCACGGAGCACCAAAAAAGATAACACCTCTCAAGCCTAGAAATTAGAGGGATCTCTGATTGCTGGCCTGTGTAACGGGCGATGCTCAAACCGAGAGGTTAATTTATGAAGGAACAGACGAATGTCAGACCAGACTTCGATCTTCGGAACGAATAATCCGCAGGAAACCCCTGCATCCCCTACTCCTACCCCTAACGCTGATCCTGTTGCCACCATGCTTCAGTCGATCAAGAACGAAAAGGGAGAGCCTAAGTACAAGACTGTTGAAGAAGCCATGAAGGCCCTGCAACATTCTCAAGCCTATATCCCAGCTATCACAGAAGAAAAAAAGAGAATGGAATATGAGCTTGAGCAATTGCGGAGTCAAGTGAGCAAAGTCAACGAGCTTGAAGATACGGTTAAGAAACTGCTTTCCAATACGTCTGCTCCGGCTACCCCCGCAGCACCGACTATCGATGAAGGTAAGATTAAGGAGTTGATCTCTAACAGCATCAATGAAGTGAAAACTAAGGAAGAGATGGCTAACAACGCTAAGGCTGTTGTTGCCACTGTTGCTTCTAAGTTTGGCGATAAAGCTGAAGAAGTTTTCTACGGAAAGGCTGCTGAATTGGGTATGAGCAAGGCCGAGATTAACCATCTCGCTGCAACTCGTCCCAAGGCCGTTTTGAGCCTCTTGGGTATTCAAGACACCGTTGTGCCGCCACAGAGCCGCCAACAATCTACTCAAGGTACGGCCCTTAACACTGCTGGGGTTGAACCCACGCAAACTACCTACATCGGTAAGAACAAAGAACCTGTCATCATTGGTGCAACAACTCAACAACTTCGTCAAGAATCAGATCGTTCTAAGAAGATGGTTGAGGAACTGCACGCACAAGGGAAGACTGTCTACGACCTTACCGATCCAAAAACCTATTTTAAGTATTTCGGATAAGGAATAACAAATGTCGCAAAACCGCGCTAACAGCACGGCCTTCATTGAAGCCGAACAGTATTCGAGCTTCATCCTGCGTAACCTGCAAGATGGCCTGCTCCCTGGTCAGTTCTACCGTAACGTCTCCGACTTCGGTTCTGGCTCGACCCTCCATATCAAGACCGTTGGTACGGTCACCATCCAAGACGGCGCTGAAGAAGTTCCGTTCGACTACACTCCGATCGAATCGGGTGAAGTGACCCTGACCATCACTGACTACGTTGGCGATGCTTGGTACGTCACTGACGAGCTGCGTGAAGACGGTGCTCAAGTGGAAGCTCTGATGTCGGCTCGCTCTAGTGAATCGACTCGTGCCATCCAAGAAACCTTTGAAACCCGTTTCCTGGCTAAGTGCAACAGCTCGCAAACCAACGCTAACGCTAATGCGATCAACGGCTTTGCCCATCGTATTGCTTCGGCTGAAGTTAACAACGTCATCTCGCTGAACCATCTGATTTCGATGAAGCTGGCTTTCGACAAGGCTAACGTGCCTGTTGGTGGCCGTGTTGCTATCGTTGACCCGGTGGTTGCTGCCACGTTCGACAAGACCATCAACTTTGGTCGCGATGTCACCCCGTTCGGTGAGAAGATCCTGGAGAACGGTTTCGCCCGTGAACACAGCTTCATCATGAACCTGTACGGCTGGAACATCATCACCTCTAACCGCCTGCCCACTGGCTCGTTCAGCGACGGTACGACCACTGTGTCGAACGGTGTTGCTAACATCTTCATGTGTGTGGCTGACGACAACACCAAGCCCATCATGGCTGCATGGCGTCGTATGCCCAAGGTGGAAGGTGAACGTAACAAGGACCTGCGTCGTGATGAGTTTGTGACCTCGGCTCGTTGGGGCTTCGGTACTCAGCGCGTGGATACCCTGGGTGTTGTGATTACCTCCGCTGTTAACTCCTAATTAGAAAGGTAATCTAATGTCCTATAGTAACTCCCACGGCCTCGGTGTTTACACCAACTACGGCTCTCGTAACACTGGTGGTACGGTTGGTAGCGAAGCTACTGATACGTCGACCCGTGATTACAGCATCACCTTCACTGGTGAATCGCTGAACAGCGGCTTCTTGCCGCCTGTCACCCTCCCGAAGGGTGCCAAGCTGGTTAAGGCTGTTCTTCGTGTTGATGAAGCATTCAGCATCACCGGCACCTCTCCTACCGTCATCTTCGGTGGCACGGCTCCTGCAACTAACGGCATCGTCCTGACGGAAGCAGAGCTGGAAGCTGTCGGCACTAAGACGCCTGCTTCGACGGGCACTGGTACTTGGGCTGTGGCTTCTGCCACTGGCACGACTGCTGCTGAGAAAATCACTAAGACACTCGGCGGCACTTCTCCTGTTGTGTCCTCGACTGTCGGTAAGGGTACGCTGGTTCTGACCTTTATCAATAAGACTAAGGTCTAATTTTTAAGGGGCTTCCAAAAGAGGCCCCTTTTTCTTTTTGTGAGGTGATATGACCGTACAGCACCGTGACATCCCTGACGCCCAGCTACATCAAGTTAAGGGGGCGGCTTCCGCTTCTTCTGGGCAGCTCTTGGTTGCTACTGGCACAGGAACTGCTGAGTTCCAAGATCCTGCGTTCACTACAACTGCAATGGGTTTTTGGGACTATAACGATACCGCTACAGCCGGCACACCTATTGCTCTGACTCTGGCCAATACTGAATACCAGTTGACCAATAACGGGCTGGGGACCAATACCCTTAAGACGTACAAACTGCCGGGTATTTCTGAAATCTTTAACACTTCTACAGGCTACTTCCAGTTCACTGGAATGCAGCTTGGAGATACCGTCGATATTCGAGTGGACATCGAAGTAACTACCGCGAGTTCTAATAACGTGGTGGAGATGTTGATGGAATACGGCGTGGGCTCTGTTCCGTATAAGCTCACATACGAGCAAAAATATTTCAAATCGGCTGGTACTCATAAGCTGATTGTCCCGATTAGTTTCTATCTTGGTAACACACTGACGCTCTCTAACCCCGCTCGTATCTTAGTCAAGAATGACACTATTGGATCGACTGTCAAGGTTAATGGCTGGTTTGTGAGGGCTATTACAAATGGCTAAGAAAACCCTGTTAGAGATTGTCCAATCTGTCTTGAACGATATGGTGTCGGATGAAGTCAATGACATTGACGACACTGTTGAATCGCAGACTGTCGCAAACATTGTTCAATCAGTCTATGAGAGTATGCTCGCCAATCGTAACTGGCCTCATACCAAGACACTGGTGCAGCTTGACTCTCTTGCTGACGCCAGTAAGCCTGTTTATCTTCGTCTCCCTGAACGTCTTAAAGAGTTAGTCTCTATCTCCTATGACGTTAAGAAGCTCGGAGACACTGCTACTAAGTATCGAGAGATTAAGTATCGAGATCCAGAAGCATTCCTGAGAATGCTTGCCAACCGTGATTCCGCTAAGACGACCGTTGATGAGATCGTTGATTTCAGTGGAATTAAGCTGATGATCCAAAACGATAAGGCTCCTGAGTATTGGACCTCTTTCGATGATGACTACATTGTATTTGATTCCTACGACTCTTCGTTAGAATCCACAGTACAGAAAAGCAAAACCTCTTGCCTTGCCTACATTATCCCGTTGTTTGAACGGAGTAACGACGCTATCCCTAATCTTCCTGCTGAAGCCTTCCCTGCGTTGATCGCAGAGGTTAAGAGCACTGCTTTTTATGACATCAAGCAGATGCCAAATGAGAAAGAAGAGAAGCGAGCAATCTTGCAGAATCGCTGGCTGGCTCGTAAGGCATGGCGAGCAAATGGAGGGGTTAAATTCCCTGATTACGGAAGGAAGCGATGATTAAACATAAAGGGTATTTGATTACCCCCGCTAAACAATCCCCCAATCTCTACTATATCGCTACAGAAGGTAAAGGGGGTAAGATCCCTAATTGCCTTACTGGACTCTACACTAAGACGGTGGCAATTCGAGAAATTGATAAATACGTTGAAGTGAAGGATAAGGGCGATGCCAAAGACACCGATCAAAGCTGAGATTAGGAATTTCTCAGGAGGATTGGTCACTGAGTTTACAAACTTAGAGACGCCTCCTAACACCTCCCCTGATATTGAGAACTTCGAGCTTAACAGAGATGGTTCTATCCGTAGACGCCTCGGGATGGACTACGAACCTGGGTATGTTCTGTTCGATCCCCCTGCGGCTGCTAATAACATTGATCCTCCGAACCCTGTTGTGTTTAGATGGACTACAGCCGGAGGAATCTCTGACTTGACATTGTGTGTTGTCCAGTTTGACAACTCCTTGATGTTCTTTGACCTTGACGAAGAAGCTCTTTCGTCTAGCGGGTATGTAGGACAGATTACCCTTACAGACTTCCCTAAAGATGTCAGGTATGGGATTAACTCTGTTAACGGCAAGCTGGCTATCGTAGCAGGTATTGCTAAGGTTGCAGTGGTTTCGTACACTGCTGGAGCTTTCTCTGTTACCTATAATACACTGAAGACTCGGGACTTGTGGGGTATCGAGGGGACTGATCCTGAAGGTATTAAGTACGAAGCAGATGCTTTATATAGGGGGTCCACCCTATCCGCAGCTCATATGTACAACCTCCAGAATCAGTCCTGGGGGACGCCTAAGACACGCGATACTGATGGCGTTACCGTCCCACCTTCGGATCATTACAAAGCTCAGTTAGGGGTGTATCCTTCCAATACCGAGCAGGTCTGGGCAGGGATGCAATACAAGCCTGACGCTTCTGGCAATCCTACTGAAAGGTATTATCCTTCGATGAGTAGGGATCTTTACGGTACATCTGCTATCGCTGCAAAAGGATATTTCCTTATTGATGTCGTAAACCGTGGAAGCTCTCGTGTAGCGGCTGTCGCAGCTAATAACGCAAGATTCCCCGGAGCTACAATCACCTACACTTGCCCTAACCTCCCAGACTACACCAACGGTGGGGCGACGGTTCTCGCTGAGTTCGCTGGGCGTATGTTCTATGGTGGATTCACTGGAGAAACTGTCGGGGGTGATGCTCGTTCTCCTAATCTATCGGATCATGTCTTCTTCTCTCAGCTTGTGAAGAGCACACAGGACTTGTATAAATGTTATCAGGAAGGAGATCCTACGTCCCGTGACGATAGCGAGCTTCTTGAAACAGATGGTGGATTTATTCGCATCACTGGCGCGGATAAGATCATGGCGATGGTCCCTGTTGGACCTGCTTTGATTATCGTTTGCTCTAACGGTGTATGGAGCATCTCCGGAGGCTCCGACTACGGATTCTCTGCTACTAATTATCGGGTGGATAAGATTTCATCTTTTGGGTGTGTAGCTCAAGGCTCGGTTGTTGAGGAGAAGGGTCGAGTTTACTATTGGGGCGAAGAGGGTATTTTCGTTGTCGCTAAGACCCAGGTCGGTGATATGGAAGTTGTTTCGATCACCCGTGGACGTATCGATACCTATTACCAACAGCTACCGATTAGCGCAAGGACATCTGTTACAGGACTGCATGATTCCTTCTCCGGCAAGATTAGATGGATTTATGAAGCAGCAGATTCTGCGATGTACGAGTTGATTCTGGACACCGATCTGAAGGCCATCTACCCGTACCGTATCTACACTCCATCGTTAAATATCCGAGTGGTGGGTATCTCCTTGACATCCCCGTTCAATCAGACATCCTCGACAGAGGAGGTGTTCTCTGCTACGGATGATGTCCTCTCAGACACAGATTCTGTAGTGGTCGATTCGTTCTCTTCCCGTTCCGCAGTAGCTTCCGTCAAGTATCTGATTAAAGTCGGAGATAAATACACATTTGGCTACTATCGAAACACCTCGTACAAGGATTTCGAGTTACACGATGGGGTGGGTTCGGATGCGGCTGCGAGAGTTGTTACAGGGACCACAACGGCTAACGATACTTCTATCCGTAAACAGATTCAGTTCCTGACTGTAAACTTCAAGCAGACAGCTTATCTGAACGAGTCTAATGTTCTGTCCAATCTAACATCTTGCCTCTCGAGGGTTCGATGGGACTGGTCTACTGCTGAAGGCTCTCTGAAATGGTCAGCATTGAAGCAGATGTATCGTAATCCAAAGCCACAAGAAGTTATCAACTTTGACATCGTTACTACTAGAAATCTGGTTCGGGGTAGTGGCAGAGCCTTTTCTGTCTATTTCGAGACAGAGCCAGGTAAAGATTGTCATATCGCTGGCTGGAACTTAGCAGTGGATGGTAACGGCAGAGTTTAATAGAAAAGGAACAAGGATGAGTGGTAGTCAAATCACTATCGATATTGAAGAATTAAATAGCGAGCTGTTCGATGAGCTGATGCCTATGGGTCAAAAGCTCTGGGATGAATGCAGTGAGATTAAGAAAGACACCTGCTCTTTTCACGGAGAGCGTGGTCTGAAGATCCAGCCGAGCAAGTCCACCTATCTCGCCTTGCAAGCTGCTGATAAACTGTCTGTGTATGTCCTCCGTGATGTTGAAGGAGAGGCTGTTGGTTTCTCCTTCTGCATCTTCTACCATAGCTTGCACCATGAGATTGTCCCTTGCGTTAATGTAGACTTGTTTTACATCGAGCCTCAGTATCGATATTCAATCAAACGGTTGATTAAGACAATGGAGGAAGAGTTCCGTAGTAGGGGTGTGGTTGTGGTAGGATGGCCTATTAGCCCTATGGGTAAGCTCTTCGAGATTTTGAAAACATTAGGATATGCTCCTGATGATGTTTTAATGGAGAAACGTATATGTGCATTGTCGCCGCAGTAGGTGTTGCAGTTGCGGGTGTCGGTATGAGCATGGCAGCCGCAGAGGATGCTGAAGACGCTCAGTACGAAGCTGCGCAAGAACAAAAGAAAGCTAATGCAGCTTCGCGGGCGCAGAATGAAGCCCAGGCCATGCAAGAGCGTAGAAAACAATTGCGAGAAGAACGCATCAAGAGAGCCCGAATCCTAGCTACCTCCCGTTCGTCTGGAACCACCGGGTCTTCTGGAGAAGCAGGCGCATTAGGTGGTCTTAGCACTACATTGTCTAGCAACCTGGGATACAACCTTGGCGCATTGAATACTGCTTCGGATATTAGCATGTTTAATCAGAACGCTGCTAATTTCATGTCTGAAGCTAACGCCCTTGGAGCACAGTCTCAGATGTATGGTCAGATTGCTAGTTTGGCTATGTCGGGAGCCTCCATGTTCTCCGCACCTAGCCCTACTAAAACCGAATAAAAGGTAATCATGGAAGAAAACATCAATGATCTGTTAATGGGCCCTCCTGACGCTGCCGACTTGATGCAGGAGCTTGCTTCTCCTGTTACGGAATCGAAGACTCCTATGTCGTCCATCCGTAACAAGGCCGCTGCTATTGCTCTTATGTCCAGCGGCGATCTGAAGCAAAACTACGACGTGTCTGTCAATCGGATCAAGGATGGAACCCTCCAAACCACACGCATCTGGAGCGATATCGAGAAGGGGGTCGAAACAGACTCCCTCCAAGGTGCTACAGCAATCCTCTCTTCTCCTGAGTATTCGTTTGAAGAGAAGCAACGATTGATTCGTGCAGGTAAAGGTATCTACAAGTTTGACACCTTCACTCGCCTTGCAGAGCAAGGTCTGAAAGAAGACTCTCCTGGCGAGACGGTGGAAGAAGAGAATGTCCGGGTGAATGTTAGTGACATTCTGGACAATCAGATGAGGGCTCGTGCAGATGTGCAAGGGATTGTCAACTCCCATGCTGCTTCTTTGGACAGCTCTTCTGGCAAGGCAATGTCCGACATCCTCGCAGCAGTTCTGATGCCATTTGGTAACTCTGTTATTCAGGCTCGTTTGGCAAAGGCTCGCACTGGAAGCTATTGGGAATCCTTCAAAGCACTGATGCTCCCTGGTACTGACATCCGTCAGGAAGAAGAAGCCTTCTTCGAGATCCCTTCAGATCAGAAGGCCAAAGTGCTGAGTGAGATTGTCGAGCGTATTAAAACTAACGCAGGGGTTATCTTCCCTTCTGACAACCATTACGCTCAGTGGGAGAAACTCCAGAAGATTGCTAGCGGAGAAGAAGTCAGTCGTACGGACGAGATTCTCGAGAACCTCTCTCCTGTCCTGGACGCCTTCGGTATCAGAGCAGAGGTTCAAGCTGGTAAGCTGTTCCTTCGTTCGAGGAAAGCTGCTGCCGTAGAGAAAGCTGCTAGAGGACTCTCTAAGGAGCGTGTTGATCCTCTGTATACCGTACCTTCAGAAGTGACTCAGAAAGCTCCTGTAGGCCCTTCTACGGCCCCTGATGAGTCTTTGCTGTCTCGTATGCCTGCAGGCCCCAATCAAGCTGATGCTGTAAAGCGTAAACAGATTGATGATCTGGAGGCTGAGAAAGCTCGTCTGCTTGAAGATCAGAACTTGGCAGGACGTGGTGACATTCGTAATCTGGAAGCAGAGCGAGATGCTCTCCGTGCTCCTGATGCAGATCCTAAAGAGCTTGCCAAGAGCATCAAAAAAGCCAACCCTCGTATGTCCGCTAAAGAGGCTCGTGAAGAGGCTCAGAAACGAATCAACGATGAGTTGGCGGATTATGATGCGAAGCTGACTCGCATTGGGCAACAGATTGAACAGAACAGAGGAGCGGCTGCTACACAGCAACGTATCGCTGATCTGGAGAAGCAAATTGAGGCATTAAGCAAAGGTGTCCCTCAGAATGCTGGCTCGGTGCGTCTGACCTTGGCTGATGAGATTAGTCGTATCGAATGGAACAGTATTACAGGTATTGACAATCCAATGTCTGTCGGAAACATCCTTGCCTCTACTAATCCTGGTAAGGCTCGTTTGTTGTTTGCTGGCGCTATCATCGATTCTTCGGATGAGATGGTTAGGGCTGCTTACGGGACGGATAAAGTAGAAGCTATTGCTGCTAACGCCATGCCTCAGGCTATTACAGAATCTGGAGCAGTTACTAGTAAGGTTCCTAATATTGACGAAGAGATTCTCAAGCGCACGAAGGCAGATCCTCTGGACTTTAGTCCTACGGAAGTGGCCCGTGCTCAGAAGAATCTGATGGATCGTTTTAAGAACGTCAGCGGTTTGAAGGTCAATGATGCTATGGGCGGCATCAAGATTGACGGTGATGGAGCAGTACAGTCTGTCACCTCTGTCTATGGACGCGATCAGGGCGGGTTCCTAACATACAAGGAAGCTCTTGAGCAAACTAAGTTTGCCCTTCGTGAATTCGGTGCTAAAGAGAGTGACATTGAGATTCTCGCCAAGGATGGTGTGAGTCACGTCCCTGTTAAGGCTAGCGATGTCGGAGACGCTCCTGGCGAGTATTATGCTCGTCTGTCTATGCCTTACGAGATTAAGCCTCTTGATGTGGGAGTGTTCGATCCTGAGACGGTTCTCTGGAACGGAATGGATCACATCCCTCAATTGATGGGTAATCGTTACACAGGCTCGCTTACTGAGAACTTGGTGGACATCGCTTCGATGTTCTCTGCTCGATTCTCTGGATCTGCCACTCGCGCTTCTGACAGAGCTTCTGGACTCTCCTACTACCTGATTAAGGAAGCTAAGGAGTTTACTGATAAGTATGATAAGCTCCCCGCTGTCCAGCAGAAGATTCTTCATGACTATCTGAAGGAAGCTAACGCCCTCCAACTGAAGGACAATCCTGCTGACTTAGTGGCTCGCGGCTTCAAGCCTGAGATGATGGATGCTCTGAAGGACTTCCGTAAGTTCTGGGATACACATTGGTATTTGGAAAACTCTGACTTCATCCGTACTCTCAACAGAGATGGGTGGAAGAAGCTGGAGCATCCTACAGAGGAATTCATCGCTAAGGAAATCCCTCCTAATATGTGGAGCGAAGTTAAGGAGTTCCTTGACCCTCGTACTGGCAACATCGAGACATTCGATGATGCAATGCGAGTTAGCATCAATAACTCGAAGGGCCAGCTTGCTGTTCTCCGTCGCCCTGTCGACATTAACGGTAAGACTGTTACTCACATCTTTGTGGATAACAACCCTAGTTCCTACCTCCGTACTATCCGGGAAGACGATGCTGTCCTCAGCAAACTGGATGGCTATTACACCACGGTGTATAAAGCCCCTCGATTCGTCGATGAAGTGACGTATGAGATGGTTGGCGGAAGAGAACGAATTGTTAGAAAGCAAGCAATTGCTGTAGCAGGAGATTGGGAGACGGCTGAGAACTTTGCTAAGACACGTCCTCAGAAGCCAGGGGTGAGATATGAAACTCGTGGTGATGAACGTGCTATGCAAACAGGGGGTGACGATTGGTTCGACATCCACGCTGCAAGAGGACGTATCTCTCAACGCCATCGTGGACAACCTCTGGTCGATGACACTGGAAATATGAACATCCTCGGTAACGAGAGCTTTGTTCTTGGCCCTGTTGATTCGGCTGTCCGTGCTGCTCGTAGCATCTCTGGTCGTATCGCTGGACGCGCTCACTTGGAGAATGCTAAGGCACGGTTTGTGGAGCAGTATCGAGAGTTCTTAACTCCTGATGCCTTCGGCGAATACCACTTTCCATCTGACATCTCTCAGATTGGTAAGAGTGGGATTCCTTCGTCGAGGTCCATGGCTGATGCTCGTTCTACTTGGAACAAGATTCGCTACCTCGAGAATGGCTATCTGAATGCTGCGGATACTGTTGTGAAGCAGATGTTCAACGTAGGCTCCATCATGGCTGGTAAGTATAAACTGAGCCGTACTGAGCGTGCTCTAGGTTCTGTTGCTGAACTGGCTCCTATGGCGGCTTTTAAATCTGTTGTGTTTAACACGTTGGTGGGTACAAACTTCCTCCGCAACTGGATTATCCAATCTGCACAGCTAGCCCGTGTCCCTGCTTACTTAGCCTCTCCAGCACAGGTAGCTAAGACGATGGCTCGTGTCACCGAATTTACTACAGACCTGGCTCTGAAGAGAGAGTCGCATTTCACTAAGTTTGTTCATGACTCTGATTTGCTGAAGAGCATTGACCATCAGAACATGGTTAGAGGCTCTATCCAGAATGCAATGGATCACTCGAACAAGGTGATGAACTACGCAATGAAGCCAGTTATGTTCCTTCGTAGGGTTGGTTTCGATGCTGGTGAATCGGCGAACATGCTGGGACATCTGGCTGCTGTGTACGAAAGATACAAGGCTCTTGGTAAGAACCTAGACAGCCCTCGTGTACGATCGGAAGCATTTGCTGAAGTGCGTCACCTGACAGGCAATATGAACTTCGGAGGGGACTTTGCGTATAACCAGACTGCGGCTGCCGCTATTCTGCAATTCGCTCAGGCACCTCATAAGTTCCTGCTGCAATACGCTAATAGAGCCTTGCCGCTTCCTGTGCGTCTTCGTTTGCTTGCATGGGACCTGTTCATGTACGGGCTTCCCACTGCCGCAGTGTTTGGTGCTTTCGGTGAGGACTTGTTCCCAGAAGACATGCCTCAGGAAGAACGTGTGAACCTCCAACGAAAGATTGCAGATGGGTTCCTTGCCACAAATCTGAATAAGATGATTGGTGCGGAAGCTCTGCAAGATAAGCGTGTGGATTTTTCCTCGATGGCGCCTAACAACATGATGGGTCAGTATGAGCTGTTCAAAGCAATCCTCACGGGGGGTGCTGATGAAATGATGGCTCATACACCTGGCGGATCGTTGTTCGGAGAGCAAGGTGGTGTTCAGAGAGCTATTCGTATGTGGTCACAGATGTTCAAGGGAGTTGTCTCGGAAGATCAAACCCCTGTTGAATTGTCTGATGCTATGCTGGCTACTGGACGTATCCTTCCGTTGGTTAATAACGCTTACAAGGCTTACATCATTCAGATGTACCATGAGCGTCGTAACTCTAAGGGTATTACTGTTGAATCAGGACTCCCTGACTCTCATATCTATTTCCAACTCTTCGGGTTCGGTAGTAAAAACCTTTCGGAAATCTATGAACTCTCTAAGAAGCTCTCTGAAGCTACTAAAGAGAACAAAGATAACTTCAACAAGGTTTACAAGCATTCCTTAGAGATTATGGCTGGAGTGGATACAAAGAGTGCGGATGATTTAGAGAAGCAAATCCGTATCACCAACTTCCTTATGAAGCCTTACATGGACCAGCCCTGGGCTATGAAGCAGCTTCAAGAGAACTTGAACAGGGATCTTACAGGAATGGAGATGAACAACTTTATGCGCCTTATGAAGCTGGGTGGAATGCCTTCTACCGATGAAACACGTCGTATCATTGAACAACATCCTGGAATTCCAGAAGGATATAAGAAGCCTCTGATTGACAGAATGCAAACACTAATTGATAGTGAGGAGTAATATGGCTGAATTTGGGCCAGAAGCAACACAGCTCTCCGCCCCGCAAGGGGCAGGGGCAAATCCAACGGAGGGGGTGCAAACCTCCTCTTACACGCCTAATCTAGCTCCTATTGCTAACTTAGCTTCAGGAATTAGCGATATTTTCAGTAAGCTGAAAAAGGACAAGGGGGCCGAACAGGATCAGATCAATCTGTCTGGGTTTACTAACGACCTTTCGGCCGCTGAACAGGAATTTGAGCAAACAGGAGATGCCAATAAGTTCGCTGTTCGTAAAGGACAGCTCATCCGTAAATGGCAAGTGGCAGCCCCTCACCTTTCTGGTGAATACAAGAAAATCCTAGGAGTGGCTCAGGAAGGCACCACAGGGCGTGCTGAAGACGTTCGTAAGCAACGTCAGGAGTTTGAGAAGGACGCTCTCATGGAAGGCTTTAAAATGGGCATTCCTAACGTTCCTGGTAATGAAAAGACTACTATCGAAGCTGTCTTAGCTACCCGTAGATTTAGGGCTAAACAAGATGAGGCATTCCAAACTGCTGAACGTAATGCTAAGATGGCAGGGTGGTCTGACGAGGAGAAGAAGCGAATTGCAAAAGAGCAATCGGGTCAGAACCTTGTCGAGCTGTCAGGGGCGCATTTGATGAGCTTTGGTAACAACCTGAAAACTCTAGCTCAGAGGGTGGCTGCTGGGATGGACCCTGCAGAAGCAATGGGTATGGCGATGGGGCAGTATAATTCTATTGTCGCTCAATTAGATTCCATCGCTGTTTACGACCCTTCTATGGCAGAGCCTTTCCGTCGTCAGTTTAATCAAACCTTAGACGCATTCAAGCCATATTTTGCTAAGGGGGCTGATGTTGAAGGTATTGAGAACGAATGGAAGAGAATTCAGGCGCAGTCGAGTTTGAATGTTATCGGTAAGAATCCTAAACTTCTGGAACTCAACACCCTTAGTCGTGCATTCCAAGGACAGCCGCATGTAGGGCTCGCCATCTCATCAGGAGTCAGCGAATACCTTTCAGCGAGGGGCCTTCTGGAGACTGGAAACCAATCCCCTGCTGTCAAGAGCGGTGTGCAGATTCAGATTGTCGGAGACACTGCCAAAGAAAAAGAGGCTCTTGATACTGTCAAGAAGTTTATCAAGAGTAATCTGGACGGTAAAGCAGGTAAGGATAAGGACGCTGTACGGAAGGAAGTGGGAGGACAGCTTAAAGGGATGATGGGGCAATACGCTGATGCGTACCAGCTCCGTAAGCTCACTCCTGAGTCTAAGAAGCAGATGAATGAATTCCTGCTGGACCCTGACGTCCAACGGTTCATAAAAGAAAACCCTCTGCCATACGATGTGGCTAGAGGGCTTGCTGCTGCTGCTGACGATACGTTCAAGCAATTCCAACGTACATTCAATGAACGTACTGGAGACCTGCTGAAGGGTGTGGATGTTCGTTCTACCGTTCAGAAGATGGGCGGACGGGGGATGGGAGGTCAGAATCAGAAGCCTTCCCGTACTGAGTCTGTCAATCCTATCGACGCAGTGAACATCTCTTGGCGTAATGGCTCTCTTGTTTTTGATCCTGTCAACCTCCCGGTTGATAAGGTGGATCAGAATCGTCTCCTGTCTGAGTTGAACAGCCTCAGCACTGTTTTCACTAACGGTGTGAAGATTGGAGCAGCTATTCAAGGAGAAGACGCTAATACATTCTTTGAGAACAATAAGCATCGTCTGTTCCCTGAAAAGTTCGAGTCACCGAAAGAAAGCGGGCTCCCCAAGGCAACCGAAGGACAAGACTACTCTAAAGAGTCGAATCTCAAATCTATTGCCAACAGTGCTCCGATGGTTGCTAATGGAACCCCTGCTGACAATGTTCGTCAGATTCGTGAAGAGCTGAAGAAGCAGAAAGATCCTGCTGCAATTGATGCTCTTCTGCAAGAGCTAGAAAAAGAACTGGATAAGATGAGGTAATATGCCAGCTAAAGGACAATACAAGAAAGGTGCTAAGGCGGATTCTATCCGTCAACGTGCTTACAACAGCTCTCCTGAACAGAAGAAACGGAGAGCTGAACGTAATGCCTCCCGTCGTAAGATGGAAGCTGCTGGGAAGGTGCGGAAGGGGGACGGTAAAGACGTTGACCATCGCAACCACAACACAGGGGATCATTCAGCTAAGAATCTCTCTGTGATGAGTAAGTCTAAAAACCGTGCTATGAATCAGCACGATCCTCGTAAAAAGAAAGGTAAATGATGCCTATTGATACTAACAAAGGCCCTGGGGGTGTTGACGCCTCTTACGGACGTCGTACGACTGTCAACTCTTTCAACCCCTCTCGCAAGTATGACCAAGGGTTGTTTATCGACAGTGCTGGCCAGCTTGTAGCCCCTAACGGGGGTGTCTTGAAGATGGGCAACAGCGGTCGGTTGGTTTTAGCAGCTTTCGGTCATTCGTTCCTACGAAATGGCTGGAGATATGAAGCTCCTTGGGGGTATACGCAGGGAGGCTCTATCGCTGGGGTTTATATTGAAGGTCTGGAGCAACTGGTTAGCGCATCTACTCAAACACTTGTTGTGGATGTGGCTGCACAGTCCATCCAGTTTGCAGGAGGTGCCCCGGTGCGGCTGCGAGCCGGTTATGTCCGAGTGCCTGGACCAACAGGGGTTTATGACGGTGTGCACATTCGAGTCAACCTGCCGCAGGTGGTTTCAGGCTCCACAACCATCACTCGATCTGGTTCTCGTGGCGACGAAATCTACGGTGCAGACAACCCGCTGGTGTGGGCTCAAATCTTCAGCCGTCAATCTGTCCAGTTCGTGAATTACGCGGCCAGCGGTCAGACCATGTGGGCAATGGCTGGTGAGAATGGATCTGTGGCGGCTGATATTGCGAGTCTCCCTTCTAACCTTTCTGGCATTGTGTTTGACTGCAACACGAACGACGTGCAGAGCAATCGCACGCTCGCTCAGATGCAGGCCGATGCAATCGACATTCTCGATCGATTGACGGCTGTCGGCGTGCCTGTCTATGTGACCGCTGATCCTCCTTTCCGCAACGAGTGGAATGCAGACTCTGCCAAGCGTCAGACCGCTGCTGCTTACGCAATGTGGTTGCAAGCCTACTGCGCAACACTCCCGCGTGCTGTCTTCGTGCCGATGTGGGACTCGATGATTCCCTCCTCTGGTACTTCGATCCGCACTGCCTTCGCAGCGACAGACCTTGTTCACCCTGGTGGTGCGGCTGGTCAGTTGGCCGGGTACGCCCTCTGGCGTGCCATGGGCTCTCCGATTGATCGTGGCCCCAACTTCGGTTCGTCCGACTCGGCAAACTCGGCAACCAATCCAAACGGCAGTTACTTGGTGACCCCGTACCTGAACGGCTCCAACGCTCTGACCGGGACCGGCTACAGCGGGAACTTTGCGAACAACGTCACGCCCAGCGTCAACAACGCGACCCTTGTTGGGGCGAAGGTTGCGCGAACGGACGGCATCGCGGGAGATTGGGAAGAAGCCACGTTCACCAGCACCGCAGACGGCGGCAACGTCATTCTGCAAGACGGGACTGCCGCGTTCGTGGCGGGCCGTTTCCCTGCGGCTTACTCGCGGGTGCAGTTGTTCTGTGAGATCGAGGTACAAGGCTCGCAACTTGCCCCTGACGCCCGTGTGGCAATCACTGCTCCGTCGGTGCGCTACTCGCGGTCCACAGTCAACTCCAACAACGCTGGCGCGCTGGCGATGACAACTTATAGCGGTGTTCTGGCGACTGCCCCTCTGCTCATCCTGCCGACTGACACGCAAATGCAATTGCAACGCTACGGGGTCGGCACTGCAACCACCAGTGGTGCAAAAGTACGCTGGGGTCGCCTCTCTCTGACAAACGTGTAAACGCAAAAACCCCCTAGGGAAATCCAAGGAATAGTCCAAGGAAATCTCTAGGGGGTTTTCTTTTTACCAATTCAAAGATTGGTATAGCTTCACGATGTAAGCGTATCGAAATGTTAAGTCTTCTTCTACAACTCGCACTTCCTTACTAACTACATCGTTGACGACACGACAGTCGGGGTATCGTTTCTCCATCTTCTCGATGAATGTATCGATAATCGTTTCTTGGTCAGGGATCATTGACATACTTCGCATTCTCCAGATGCTGCCTTCACACCTGCCATACTGTACACATAGTAGAGCCCAATCATTGCAGGATCGAGGAAGGCTTGTTTATGAACAGAGGAAATGTATTCCTCGGGAGCTTCAGAACTAAAGAACAGATTGACAGACTGCCATTGGTCGATGTAAGGAGCACGGATGGAAGCATGTCTCACTACCCAATGTTGATCTAGTTCAAATGCTGTCTTAAAGACTTTCTTCTCTTCTTCCGTCAACCAATCAACTGCCTGAACAGAACCGAAGTCTTTAGCCACTTGCTTGATTGCTTCTTCAATATCAACTCCACGTTCCTTCATAAGAGAAAGAAGGACAGGATCAATACGGTCAACAGATCCAGCAGCAGTAGTCTGCGTATAGGTAAAGCCGGGGACCGGATTGATGCCCTCAGAAACTCCGCCCATGAGTAGAGCCGTCGATTTAGTAGGAGCAATAGCGATACGAGAAGCGTTACGAGGTACAAAGTCGCTGTCAAACATGTAAGCCAAATCACAGCTTGCCTCCAAAGAGTATTTTTCAATCGTGTGGAAGATTTCCTGATTGATGAAGATTGCTTCCAAAGATTCCCAAGGGATACGTTTCTGCATCAGCAGAGTATGGTAACCACACACTCCCAACCCTAAAGCCCTAAATTCCTCCGTAAATCGAACAATCTTCTCGAACCCTGGCTGACCCTTAGCCTGCTCAAGAAACTCGCTTACAACGCAATCTAAGAAGACTGTGGCCCATCGGATGTAGCACCCATCCGTACCAGCCCTCATCTTAATCTCATCCCAATGGACAAGATTCAGAGACGAGAGAACACAGGAGTAAGTGTACTTATCGTCAGCAGGGAGGAGAATCTCAGAACACAGATTAGAAGCCTTATTAGTCAGCTTCTTATTACGATAACGAGAAGGGAGCTTTCGATTTGCCTTGTCAACAAACCAGAAATACCCCTTACCCGTAATCATCTTAGCCTTCAGGCACTTCTGATATCGTCGCAGAGCTTCTGGATCTCCTGCTTGCAGCTTTTCCAGGAACGAGTCAGAAATGTTCCAGCCCAGATTAAGGGCATCAGGAACAGCAACCAGATAGTCGCACATCTCATCGAAGTCTCCGTGTTCAATAGGAATATAGCCAGCGAAAGAGCCTCTACGATTTGAGCCTTGGCTGACAAGGTTCATATCTGTAACGAAGCTCTTAGCAAGCTCTACGACACCGCTGGCGGTTCCACCACCTTTAAACTTAGACCCGCGAGGGCGTACATCGCCAAGGTAGCTGGAGGTGCCGAAGCCCATCTTAGTGAGAAGAGCAGTTTCTCTCTTACTCTGGTAGAACTCGTCAATGGAGTCGCCAGTATAGTTGCCTGCGCAGGAGATTGGGTATCCACGGTCAGTGCCCATGTTGGCAAGAACAGGGGTGCTTGGAGAAAGAACACCTTTCCAAAGCATTTCAAAGAAAACGGCTTCTGCTTGAGGAAGTTTTGGAACGTGCTTGGCGGCAGTTGCTGCAATTCGCTGAAACTGATCGCGGATACTGTTTGCTGCATATTGGTATTTTGCCTTGAACATCTGGTATCCACCCGTGGTGTACCATTCAGGCGTATCTCCTCGTTGTTGTGATTCTTTACGCTCTTGGCTCAGAGCTTCATAAATGTTGTCACTCAAAAGACAAATCCTTTCTCGTCCCAATTCCGTGTGTATTCTCGTCCTTGTCCTGCAAAGAAGTCATTGAACTTGTAGTCGTTAATGTCTTTGTAGAACCATTCTCCAACAGGACCTGCGTCCTCCACCTTACTGAGAACGCCTAAGGATACAAGAACAGTTGAGATACGATGGTCTACAAACTGTTTCAAGGATTCCTTGGAGATCCCTCTAATGTTTCCCTTCTCAAAGATTTTATTGATGATGGCGTATTCGTGTTCAGCGATAACATTGGAGGCTTCGTGGATACGAGCATACAACTTCATACGATCTAAGTCAGAAGGTTTCAGTTGTTGCAACCCTTCCCTGAATGCGTAGGCACCTCCTTCAGCGTGCATCGCTTCGTCACGAACAGAGAAGTCAATTCCTCGACAAACATTGTTCAGCTTGTTCTTCCCGTTCGCTTGGAAGTGCTTGAGAAACGCGAAAGAAGAATAGAGAACAGCGCCTTCAATAAGAGAGAAAACGCCAACACTGTAAAGGGGATTACCAGAAGTAAGAGCACTATCGATAAAGTCCATCCGTTGCTTAAGCTGGGGGTCTTTAACATATGAGAGATAGAAGTCATCAGTGGAGACATTTAATGCTTCGTTGAGCTTATTGTAGAAAGGAGCATGAACAGCCAACTCAAACATGCTAAACACACTAGCCATACGAGCAAACTCTGGACGAGGGAAGATGACAGGGAAAACATCACGCCAATAATCACTGCCTGCACGAAGTTCGTACAGAGTGAATAGACGGAGGGTGGTGAGCACTCCATGGCGTTCCGCTTCATCCATGTCAACACGGATTGAATGAATGTCATTTTCAACATTGATTTCATCTGCTGTCCAGAACACTTCAAGCTGCTTATTGGCAAACTCGATAGGCTGATGGTATTTAGTTAGAATTGATTCCGTTGGTGTGAAAATATCACCGTTCATCCCCGCTCCCCTGGATAGTACCTGTTGCTTTACGTTGAGAGAGTTTGGCGATGTTTGACATTGCAATGTCTTCCAGAGAGAATCCATTGTCGATAGCAATTGCTGCTACATGCCAGAGAACATCTCCAAGTTCCTTCTTGATATTCTGATCGAAGTCAAACTTACGACCATCTCTAATTCCCTTTGCTACAAGGGAGAAAACCTCTCCTGCTTCAGCCCCTAGATTAAAGAGAGCGTATTCTGGTGTAGCGGAGGGAAGGCGAAAACTCATCGCCATGTTTTGATATTCGTTTAGATTCATCGTTCCATCAGATATTTAAGACGAAGAGGCATAATGTCGAAGTCCCCATCGTTGACATCATTCAACATCAATGCACCACGCCAATGGTTGTTACCTTGCCTGCCCAGATATCCCTCATCGTGCTCGTAGCAAGAGCCAGCAATGATGCTATGGATTAGACGACCGTCACCAGTCTTACCAGTAGCAATCTGCAAGCCCTGCTGATGACCAGAGACACAGGACATATGGGTTTTGTTCAACTGTGCGTTTGCGGAAGTAGCTGGCCGACCCATGAGGCCAGAAGTAAAATAATGGCTGTAAGCAATGCCATCAATAACAACCACATCAAGGAATGGATAAACTTTCCAACCGAAGGTTGAATATTCAAGATCATTGAGAGTGATGAGCCCTTCAATCTTTGGGTCATTGTTGATTGCTCGTTCAATCCGATTTTCATGATTACCCAGTGTCAAATGCATCTCAGGACGATACAGTTTTTCCTTATTCCGTTTAGCTTTGTTATTGAACTCACGGATAGGGCCCAGGAAGGCACTCATAGCGTCCATAGCGGCCTCAATATCCTTGGTGTAGCGTCTGCCCTCAAACACCTTCTTACCCACGTCATAGGAGCTTAGAGAGGGCATATCAGCGAAGTCACCGAGACAGATGATTTTCTCTGGCTTCTTTTCAAGAACATAAGAGCCTATTTTTCTCAAAAAAGAGAAATCCTGACCCGGTTTAGCTTGCACATCAGGTAAAATAAAATGTTTCATTTAACTAAATACTCCATTGCTGATTTTAAAAGCTCAGGATCATCTTCAAAATGACCTAACCCTGTGTTGCAATGCATGCACAAAAGGCCCCTGACTTTATTAGTTCGGTGGCAGTGATCGATATATGGGCGGTGTTTATCATCAAACTTCATCTGACAGATCTCACAAGAAAAATTCTGCATTTCGAGCATTTTCTCGAAGAATTCTTTTGTAATACCATACTTATCGAATCTTTTATTTTTATGGTATTCTCTTTTGTACTCCCTGGAATCATGATTCTTCCGGTATTCTGCTTGGTATTTTTTATGCTCTTCTTTATTCGCCTCTCTATACGCTTTTGCGTATTCTTTTCTCTTTATTGGATCAGAGTGTGGCACCTAAATCTCCAATCAAAGCAGAATGTGACACAGGGAACAGTGATTTGATTTCTTGGCTAATCAATTTAGCCACCTCTCGTGTTTCTGCTTGCGTATGTTTATCCAATCGCAACACTAACATATCGCAAAAGGCATTCAAAGTACCCGACCATCGCCATTCCGTCATGGTGTTCTGAGGAAGCACCATGCGGGCTTGCTCGGCACAAACACCGTTGTCGATTAGACCTTGGTAAAGTGTAAAACAGGCGTCAACATGTTGAATATGTACAGCGTTGATTTCGCACTTAACGCCGCCCCAAGGATTGTAAAACTCAGTAGTAGTATCTGTACTACTTCCTTGTTTTACATTCTCCGCTTTTAATCGGTATTTTTTCGGAACATAAAACTCTGGCTCATCTGTCACATACCGGCGGCTAATCTCATTAAAAGGCATGAACTTGTGCTTAACCAATTGTCGAGCAACGAAGATTGGAGCCTTAACACGGAAGGAAAGGAACGAATGGTTAAAAGGAGAGTGGTGCTTGTGTTTAGCAAGGTAGTTGATTAGCTTGGCGTCTCTTTCCGATAATACGAGATCTCTCCCATCATCGTTAGATGGATACCCCATCGACCACTCGCTCTCCTTATTAAAGGAGACACGAGCTGCGTTCACCACATCTAAATCGCTGCCAACATGGTGAATCAGCTTAACTTCAATATCAGCAATTTTCATTTACCATCCCTCTGATACAGTTCTTGACGGAGATAGAAACACAGATCAAGAGCTTCTTCGTAAGCATCTTTCAGAGCGTCTCTACCGTTAAAAGGTTGCAAACCCATTCCATACTTCTTTACACCCATCTGATGTCTGCTTCCGATATCCGCAAGAACCTTAAAAACAATCTCTGGATGATTGTTTCGCTTAGGGGCTGGTTCACCCCAATCTCCACGATTCTCTTCAAATACAGCTCGTTCCTTACTTACAAGCCCTTGCTGCATAGCCCTGCGTTCATAGGCTGCGTCTAAGGATTTAGGCTGCTCGTTGTTCAAAACCACGCTCCTTCATAAAAGACATAAACTTGCTACGGACTGTTTCACGATCTTCAGGCACAATCTTATCGAAATAGCCGATAATCAAGCCCATACCGTTAGCTGAAATCTTACGATTCTTGCTGCTAGACTCTGCCATATTAGCAAGAACAACAGCCTGATTACGAGTACGGAGGTCACGATCTTCAATGTCGTTGAAGAGGGAGAAGCCTTTAAATTCTTGGGTCATTTACGTCCTTTATTCTCATTGTTAGTTTCGTTGCGGTGGCAAGGTTTGCATAAAACCTCTAAGCCTTCTTTTTCACAAAATAACCGCTCGATCACGCCATCCCACGAATCAAATCCTGATAACGGAACCACTGGCGTAATGTGATTCACTTCGACTTCCTTCTGAGGGAAGTGCTCGTGGCATTTATTGCATTCGTAATGCTTTGCCATCCTCCCGGATGACTTATTGATTTTAGTTCCTACGAATGCTTCTTGTAAGGTTTCATATTTGGGAGGCCACCTTTGGGAAGCTGAACGGAGAGCACTCTTAATGAACGAGTGAAACCTACTCTCCGTCCATTGACCTCCGTTTCTAGTCTTAACTTTCAACTGTGACGAATCCCTTCACTGAACCATTCTTCATTGGTGATGTACTGACCTTTGACAATAGTCGCTTGGAGGTATTCAATATACTCCGCAGTGAGTAACCAACGATGTCCATCGTAATTAGCATCGGCGTCATAATAACCTTCACCATTAACCTTGTTGAACTCTTGTTCAAACCGATCTTCAAATTCAGCAGGAATTTGATCCCGAACAACTTTGTAATTGTAATAAGCCATTAGAAAAACTCCTTCACAACTTCTTTTCTAGATTGAGAGATCAAGGTTTTGACTGAACGCTCTGCGTCTTCATAGCACGCGAAATAGTACATAAAAAGGTCTGAAGATACCCAGAATGGCCAGAAGTAATCCCACTCTTCGATGTCGTAAAACGGACCAATCTTGACAATTCGATATTTAGTCTTCAACATGATCTTCCTCGATGGATAGTAGCGCCCTCTCCCAAGGGTCAGCTTCGTCAACAAATTTCTGCGCGCTGTTATAACTAGAGAAAACTTTACGGACAGTGTAGGCGCCGTAACCATCCTCTCGATATACAATCCAAATATTCATTCTGGAAACTCCCACAACACAGGACTGCCATCCTCATGCAGCTCCCTAGTCATCCACAACAGCCTTCCTGTCTCTAACAGGAATCTGTCTCCATCACCCCCATAGACGGCCCTATAAGCCTCTCTGACGCGATTAAATGCTTCCTGGGCAGTCAAGCATCCTTCAAGGATTTTAAGGGCTTTAACAGGTCCCAATCCCTCAACGCCGAGAATAGAGTCCGTACGGTCCCCTGTGAGGCATTGGGAGTAGAAAAACAATAAACCCGTACCTTTGATGGATTTTCTGTCAGCAGACAGCGAGATGTGTCCAATCTCGTCGGTAAGAAACGGACCAAATTGAGGCTGATTTCCCAGCTCCCAGCCATAATGCCATCCAGGAACAGCTCGCAGGTCTTTGTCTCTGGTACAGATGATGCTTTCGACTCCGTCTCCAAGCATTCTCTTTGTTTGTTCGATGGCCATAAGGTCATCTGCTTCCAGTCCGTCTTGAATTCTGACATCGAAATTCCCTTTCATGTAAGCTGTAATGTTGGCAAAATGCCAAGGCTTATTGCTCGGTCGATCTTTGTATGGCTGACGTGTAGCCAATTGTTCTCGGAAGTTGTGCTTACCTGTCAGATACAGGATGGGAGGGGCCGTAGCCCCAACAACACCACAAATGTTGTCAATACGACTACGAAGAATCTCTTCTACATAATCGAATGGGGGAGGTCCCTCATTTTGCCATCCTGCTTCTGCAGCAAACCCTACTTCATATCGGAGAACGTCACCGTCCACCAGAGGTTGCATTAGTAGGGGGCATCCTCATCCTTACCGTCCCAAGGAGCTTCTTCTTCCTTCGGGGGCTCTTGAGCAGGAGCTTTGGCAGGCTGCCCTCCCAGCAGCTTCTGGAGCTTACTGCCTTCGTAGTTCAGATTGCCCTTGATCTTGTCTCGAATCCATTCAGGGAACGATTCAAACACCTTGAGATCGGGATTGTCAAGATCGAATACCCGAGGTTCGTTAACCAGCTCAGGGCACTTCTCTGCATCACGAGGACGCATAGCAGCGATAGAGGCCACGTTATCGTAAACCTTAC